>Ga0265294_10003726_pt1 | contig 19323 bp, 15 predicted proteins | sample MunlanPumphouse3_FD_192504 | JGI IMG/M metagenome (GOLD analysis project Ga0265294, IMG submission 192504) | Groundwater microbial communities from a municipal landfill in Southern Ontario, Canada - Pumphouse #3 | ecosystem: Environmental > Aquatic > Deep subsurface > Groundwater | place...
TACTCTTTTGACAACGGGGGTGTCCATTTTGTGGTGATCCCGGTGTTGTTTGGCGACCGCAAACCCTCATACAGCGCCGACGATGTCTACTCCTGGCTCAAAAAGGATCTGGATGCTGTTCCCGAAGGGATGCCTGTGGTGCTTTTCAACCACCATTTTACCGGTTATGAAACCGACTTCCTGCTCAAGGGTGAGAAAACAGAGGTCAATTTGTTGAATTACAACTTTAAAGCATATTTTTATGCCCATTACCATATCAACCTGCTGGAAAGGTCAAAGACTACCGGGGTAACTACTATTGCCACAATGTCTCCCAACAAGGGAGGTATTGACCATACTCCCTCATCTTTCCGAAAGGTCTCCTTTGACCGGGAGGGGAACCTGGAGTCGGAGATCCGTTACGCCTCTTTGAAGGGGCATGTTGCTGCAACTCTTTTTGGGAAACAGGTTGACGGGGATACCGGAAACTTAAAGGGGCGTACAGGGATAAAGGTGAGAACGGCAAGTGGTAATGTGAAACTTGCAGGAGGTGCTGTGTCGGTTGCACCTGCCATGTACGACCTGGTTGTAAACGTTTATGATACCCGAACAGATGTAGAGAGCGTAACGGCTGCTACAGGTGGTGGTGAGTACCTGCTGGAAAAGGTGGGAGACTGGACCTGGCGTGCCTCGCTGCCTGCAGATGCGTTGAGGGGCTTGGACGTGAATGGTGCTGCTTGCCGTGTGGTAGTGACAGCAAGGTTTGCAAACGGAACTGTTGTTAAATCTGTTGCCAGGGATTACAGCTATATTGATGGCGGAAAAGCTGCTCCCAAGGTGCAGTGGGTGGCATCGCTTGGCAACCATACTTTCATGACTTCGCCGGTGGTGACCGATGGGTTGGTTATCTCTGCAACTTTTGACGACAACGGTAAAGGGGGCTCTGCAATCCATGCCGTCTCTGCCTCCGATGGTTCGGTTGTGTGGAGGTTGCCTGTGGCCAATTCAATCAAAAACAACATGGCTTTGTGGGAGGGGACTCTGCTTGCATGCGATGTGTTGGGGAATGTTTATGCAGTTGAGGCTGTTTCGGGAAGATTGTTGTGGAGCCGTGCTTTGAGGGAAAAGGAGCTGCACCCTGTTTATACCCAGGGGGTAACCGTTCACGACGGGGTGGTTTATGCGGGTCATGGCCATTATTTGAGCGCATTGAAGGTGTCCGATGGTTCCCTGCTTTGGAAAAACTCTGCATGGAGGGGTGGCGTTTGTACCGTGGCGTCTCCTGTTGTAGAGCCGGAGAGTGGTGTCTTGCTGACTGCTGCCTACTGGACCGGGCGGTTTGCCCATAATGCGGCCACCGGTGAGTTGTTGTGGCAAAAACGTGACGATGATACCCGGATTGCAGATAATTCCCCGGTATACTACAAGGGGAGTTTCTTTTATGTCTCCCCCGGTCATATAATGGAGGTAGATCCTGTGTCGGGTGAGGAGTTGGTGAAGCATAGGATTGATTTTGTAGTCAATAATAATTCCAGACCGGTTGTGACCGACAGCCTGCTGATAGTGGGGACTACCGATAAGGGGGTGGTTGCCTTTGACCGCACCAATGGTTACAAAGTGTTGTGGAACTTCAAGACCAATCCGGGGTTGGTTTATACTGCGCCATATACCAAGGATTTCCAGATGACCGTGGAGAGTGGTGCCTATTATGATGCAGCTGCAGGGGTGGTTTACTTTGGTGCGAATGATGGCTACCTGTACAGCCTGGATGCAAAAACCGGAGTGTTCCGCTGGCGCATGAACTTGGGAGCGCCGGTGTTGAGCAACATAGTCAAGTGCGATGGGACCATATACGTCACCGATTTTGCCGGTAATGTTTGGGCTGTTGTTGATTGAATTTTTTTATATGCTTATTTTTCATATATTTGGGATAACTCCTCAATGTTTTAATTATGAAAAAAATGTTTTTTATAATTTTATTTATGCATATTAGCATGAATACGAATGTTCTTTTCTCCCAAAATTTCAAGGAACTACCAGAAAGGGTCAGGGACAGTCTTTTGATTAAGATTGCAGACAGGGCATTGGAAAAGTATGGACCTGAATATAACAGGGGGTACCTCACTCCTGTTGTAAAAAATGAGGGAGAATTTGAAAGTGGAGCACATAAAGGTGAAGTTTGTTATACAGTAACCTACCCGTATGACAAATCAAAGGAACTTATGGAAAGGAATTTTTCTGCCAGGGTTGTAATCTTAGAAAATTCAGGTAATACAATTTGGATAACTTTTGGTAATGGTTATGCCTATGATGTTGAAAAGTATGAGAAAATGGAGAAAGAGGGTTTCAAAGTGAAAAAAATGCCATTCACCACCATCAAGAAACCGGTAGGGCCTCCATTATTTTGAGCAAAAACCTCTCATTTAATGGTGGATGAAATATTATATGTAATTGCAAAAGAACTATATGGAGTTATTAATAAGAAGGGACAATAAATTAATATTGGGAATGATATTCCACAATTAATTTAAAATATTTGCAAAAGATATGTTTGAATAAAATGCAATTACATTATGGGAAAAATTAAACCTCTACAAATCCGTAATAGCACTGCCGAATTTCTTATTTTTACTAATCAGGCGAAAGAGGGCGGAATAGAAGTGCGTGTACAGGGTGAAATGATTTGGTTAAGCCAAAAACTAATGGCTAAATTGTTTGATTGTTCGACAGACAATATATCGTTGCATCTTAAAAACATATTCAAAGAAAACGAATTGGATGAACGCTCAGTTACCGAGGAATTCTCGGTAACTGCAACAGATGGTAAAACCTACAAAACCAAGCACTATAATCTTGATGCGATTATTGCCGTCGGCTATCGTATCAACTCCATACGGGCAACACAGTTTCGTCAGTGGGCGACATCCGTTTTGCGTGACTATGCTATCCGTGGTTATATCATCGATAAAAAACGCATGGAAAACGGGACATTCCTTAACGAAGATTATTTTGAACATTTACTTGCCGAGATTCGGGAAATTCGGTTGAGCAAGCGCCGCTTCTACCAAAAGATAACTGATATTTATGCCACGGCATTGGATTATAATAAAGATGCTGTTATAACAAATGAGTTTTTCGCCAAAGTCCAAAACAAGTTGCATTATGCTGTACACGGTCATACTGCTGCCGAACTTATTATGTCAAGAGCCAACGCCGAAAGAGAACATATGGGTTTGACTTCGTGGGAAAAAATTCCCGTTGGAAAAATAGTGAAAACCGATGTTTCCGTTGCCAAAAACTACCTGAACGAAACTGAACTGGAATCATTGGGACGCATTGTCAACGCTTTTCTGGATTTGGCAGAAGACAGAGCACGACGGAATATTCCCATGACAATGGAAGATTGGGCAAAACGTCTGGATATGTTCTTGGAGGTTGCCGACCGTGAAATTTTAAAAGATAGAGGCAAAGTTACATCACTAATGGCAAAAGAGTTTGCCGAAAGCGAATTTGAAAAATTCCGTATCATGCAAGACCGTCTCTTTGAATCAGATTTCGATAAGGAAATAAAGTTGATTGAAGAGAATCAAGACAAACTAAATGATTAAAGGAAGCTTTAATGTTAGAATTATGAAACACCCATGACTAAAAATATTCGCCAAAGGGGATGAAAATATTTTAGGTTAATTTAGATTTGTATCGAACAAATCTAAATTAACATTAAATGGAAGAGGTATCCTTTCGTCAAGTTGTATCACGAGGCTGTGGTATAGACGTACACCAGAAGATTGTTGTCTCAACAATTTCAGGAGAAGGCCTTCGGACTCAGACCCGCGAGTTCAGTAGCATAACAAGTTCTTTGACAGAAATGAAAGATTGGTTATTAGACAATGGTATAACGCACGTAGCTATGGAGAGCACAGGCGTTTACTGGAAACCTGTCTACAACATTCTTGAGCCCAGTGGCATCAAGGTATGGATAGTGAATGCCCGTCATATCAAGTATGTTCCCGGTCACAAGACAGATAAGAAAGACAGTGCCTGGATTTGCAAGTTACTTTTGGCCGGTTTATTAAAACCGAGTTATGTACCACCCAAGGCACAACGCGACCTGAGAGATTTAACCCGTTACCGGAACAAACTGGTACAGAACATTGCATCTGAGAAGAACCGTATAATACGAATATTGGAAGATTGCAATATAAAACTCTCCAGTGTGATTAGCTCCACAAGCGGTGTTACGGCAACAAAACTGATAGACAAACTATGCGATGGCAAGATAGTATCCAGAGAGGATGTAGAAGAAGTTTATCACGGTAAGCTTCAGTGTAGTAAGGATGATTTGTATGAAGCTTGCCAGGGCTTTATCACCGACCATCACATATTTTTACTTCAAACAATAAAGCGGGATATAGAATCAACAGAGAGTATCATCTCCGAGATCAGTTCACGGATTAAAGAAAGCTTGCTGGAATACGAGAACGCAATAGAAGCACTAAGAGGTATTCCCGGGTTAAATACAAAGACTGTAGAAGATCTGATTGCAGAAATAGGATTAGATATGAGTGTCTTCCCGACAGAGAAACACTTGGCCTCTTGGGCAGGGATGTCTCCCGGGAACAATGAGAGTGCAGGTAAAAAAAAAGCGGAAGAACCACCCACGGGAACAAACAGGTGAAGGCAGTAATAACGGAAGCCGCATGGGCAGCAACAAGGACCAAAAACACATTTTACTCTGCGAGATATCACAGGTTGGCAGCAAGAAGAGGCAAAAAGAGAGCCTTAATAGCAGTAGGACATTCGATCCTGAAGTCTGTCTTCCATGTGTTAAGTGAAGTGGAAGGGTATAAGGAGCTTGGAGCGGACTATGTAAACCAACGCGTAGAAAAGAGACGGAGGCTTTACCTGAAAAGAGAGCTGGAAAAACTAGGGTATGACGTCGCACTCACTCAACAGAAGCGACAGGTAGGATAGAAAACAATTAAAGGTCGACTTTTACTGGTACCCGCTATTTTCGAATAGCAAGGAAACCGATTATGAAACTGATCTCAACAGCTAAGCGGCAAAGACAGTGACTAAGAGCACGTGTATGAAATTTTAATTTTTTAGCTGTTTACATAATAACGCCGAATAATAACCACGCATTTATAAACCAATAAATGCTATCTTTTGTTTTGTCAGAGATATTAATAATTAGCTCAAAATGTTGAAAAACACCCTGTTTAAGGGTAATTAAGTATAAAATATTTACGTATGAAAAAGATATTATTTCTAACAATCAGTTTGGTTTTGTCTGCAGTTGTGTATGGCCAGGGTGCCTTTGACGCACTAAGGTTTTCACAATACAGGTACGAAGGTTCTGCCAGAAGCATGGCCATGGGTAATGCCTTTACCTCCCTGGGAGGTGACAGCTACTCGATAAGCATAAATCCGGCATCTTCTGCAATCTACAAATATTCCGAATTCACTTTCACTCCCTCCCTTTTCAACAGCAGTTCAGAGTCGTTGTACCTTGACAACAGGGAGTCAGAAAAATGGACCAGGGCCGGCGTTTCAAATGCAGGGTTTGTGGTACCTTTCAACATCTCCTTGAGCCCTTATGGTTTGAAAGCCATAACATTTGGTGTGGCAATCAACAAACTGAACAATTATACAAACAGGTCCTACTCATTCGGGGTAAACCAAGAATCCAGCTGGCTGGGAAGCCTTGCAGAGGGTTTGACGGGGATAAACAATATAAACCTTGATATTACTGACGACTGGAACCCTTTTTATGACTACCCTGGTGCATCCTGGAGGGAAATACTTGCGTGGAATTCAAACTTGCTGGATCCACTCTCAGATAACGAATACATTGGAGCAACCGAGAATTTGGATGGAGACCTGATTTACCTTGCAGGAGACCTAAACCAAGAATATTTCAGGGAACAGAGTGGAAGTTTGTCCGAGGTGGTGTTCAATATGGGAGCAAATATATCCGACAGGTTTTTCTTTGGAGCGAACCTTGGTTTGCAATCCATTGAATTCAACGACTATCAAAAATATTCAGAGACAGCCATCAACCCAAACCTCTTCGATTCATACTTTTCCGACTTTTCCCATACATACAGGCAAACCTCAAGTGGTGTTGGTATAAACCTTAAAGCCGGCTTTATTGCCATTCCATTTGACGGATTACGTGTAGGTGCCAGTATATCCACACCAACCTGGATGTATATCAAAGACACTTGGGACGAAATCATTAACGCCCGTTACTCCGATGGATATTCAAGTGAAATATTGTCCCCTGTCGGTGAGTACAATTACAGGATAAATACACCATTTCGCTGGAATATAGGTGGTTCATATGTTTTTGGCAAAATTGGCCTGGTCAGCATAGACTACGAAGGCGCCAACTACTCTTCCATAATCATGATGACAGAAGATGGAAATGAAAGGGAATTCAACAACGAAAATGCATATATCAAAGATGCATATCAATCTGCATATACTTTAAGGGCAGGGGCAGAAATCAGGCCGGTTCCTGGTATTGCCCTGAGGGCTGGATACACAAAGTACGGGAACCCAGAAAAAAACATTGGATATGAGAGCCAGTTTATTTCAGGAGGTGCAGGATTTTCGGGAAAGTCAGGGATGTTCCTTGACATCGCTTTCCAAAAAAGGTTGGCCGACACAGAATACTACTCATTTTACCAAGATTACACCAACCATCCGGCACCTATAGGAAGCCACGATTTGACAGGGTGGAAACTCCTGATGACAATAGGACTTAGGTTCTAAAGGTAAAGGATTGAATCTGGCCCTTCATTAAAAAGAAGGTCAATTACAGAGAGGTTTGGAATAAAACCATATTTATGGGCGAATACTTGGTGGTAACGCCCTTTTTCTTTGTTTTCCGGCACCGGAGATCTCTTTTTGGGATGGATAAAGGTCCTGTAATCAGAATCACTTTCATAGTTTGAAAAGCTTCCGGTCAACAGGATATTTTGATCCAGTCCGGTAAGCTCAAGCAAAAGCTTTAAAAGAGAGGTATTGAAATCAAAAAGAGAATCATACCGTTCAAAATAAAAAGGAATGAAATCTTCTTTGTAGTACTCAAAAAAAGGGGTGGAATTATAAGCAGATACAATTGCCCTCCAATGCTTGACTTGCCAGTTTTCACTATTGTCAATTGATATTCGTCTTACGGGCGCACTGGATCCCTCTTTCCGTGAAACAGGTATTTGCAATGGCAACAGGCCATTCGCACTGTAAATATGGCAACGGTTCCTGTAAGACTGCTTGATGTAATTTTCATGTTGCTCCAGTTGCCATCCGGGGTTTTCCTTTATTACCCTAAAATAATCTATAGGGGGCAAATATGCTGTAGACAATATTACATTGACATTACTCATCAATCGAATCAACTACACCTTTTATAATACCTCTTTTAGATGATTTTACAAAATCCAGTATTTGCCTTTTTTCGGGAGTCTCAGCAAAACTCGCCTCCAACTTTGCACAAGCATCTGTGGTATTCAAACCACTGTGATATATTACCTTGTAAATCTCCCTGATATTGTCTATCTGGTCGTTGGTAAAACCTCTTCTTCTTAGCCCGATAATATTGACCCCACCAAAAGAGAGAGGCCTTCTGCCGGCGACGATGAATGGAGGAACATCCTTCCCAATCATGGACCCACCGGATAACATGGAATGAGCACCAATACGTGTGAACTGGTGGGCAGCTGAGTGCCCGCCAATAATTGCATATTCTTCAATATCTGACACACCTGCAATTCCTACATAGCTAACCAAAACCACATTATCGGCAATATTGCAATCATGGGCTATATGAGCATAGGACATTATCATACAACCATTTCCAACTTTTGTTGTCCCCCTGCCGCTTTTAAGTGTCCCCCTGTTTACAGTAACATACTCCCGGATAATTGTATTATCTCCAATCTCTACAAACGTCAACTCCCCGGAAAATTTATAATCCTGTGGTTCACCACCAATAATGGCTCCAGGATAGATCCGGCAATTCTTACCTATCTTCACATTTTCCATTATGGTTGCATGGGGACCTATCCATGTCCCCTCTCCAATCTCTACATTTGCCGCAATGTATGAAAATGGTTCTATTTTGACATTTTTGCCAATCCTGGCATCGGGATGTATGTATGATTGATGCATAAAACTTACTTGTTCTTGATAACTTGAGCCATTAAATCGGCCTCACATGCAAGGGTGTTTCCTATGTAAACCTCACCTTTCATGCTCACTATTGATCTTCTCATTGGATTTGTAATATGTAGCTTTATCACCATCACATCACCAGGGACAATTTTCCTTTTGAACTTTGCATTGTCAATTTTCGCAAAATATGTTGAGTGTTTTTCGGGCTCTTCCAGCCCCGAAAGCACCAAAATACCTCCAACCTGAGCCATGGATTCAATTATAAGAACACCCGGCATTACCGGTTCTTCTGGAAAGTGACCAATAAAAAAGCCTTCATTTATTCCTATAGTCTTGATTCCTACAACAGTCTCTTTTTCCATTGAGATTATCCTGTCCACCATCAAAAATGGTGGCCTGTGAGGAAGTAGTTTCTTGATTCCGTTGATGTCTATCACAGGCTCTGCATTCGGATCATAAACAGGAATTGCTGATGCCTCCATACTCTCTTTTGCCATTTTGTAAATTAATTTAGCTGTTTCTGTATTTATTTTGTGTCCAGGCATGTGTGCAACAACCCTGCCTTTAATCCTGACTCCCGAAAGAGCCAGGTCACCTATCAGGTCAAGCAGTTTGTGCCTGGCACATTCATTATTGAATTTCAAATTATCGGTGTTAAGGTAGCCTTTCTCTAAATAATCTCCATCTGCCTTACCAAACACCTTTTCTAGTTTTTCAAGTTCCTGTCCCCCTATCCTGTTCTCATTTATTACAATTGCATTTTCAAGGTCCCCCCCTTTTATAAGGTTGTTTTCTATCAAGGGTAAAAGGTCATGAACAAAGACAAAAGTCCTGCAAGGGGCAATTTCCGTGCTATAATTAGTCTCCTTGTCAAACTTGGCAAATTGGTTTCCCAGCACATCTGACTTGAAGTCCACCATAACATCGACGGAAAAGCCATCATAAGGATAAACAGAAATTGAAGATCCGCTCACATTATCCTTGATATGTATTGGTTCTGTAACTTTGAAGACATTGCCTTGGGTTTCTGAATTTTCCAAAGAATCACCGTCAAACAATTCGACGTATTTAGAAGCACTGCCATCAAAAATAGGGACTTCCGGACCATCCAGCTCTATTAGAGCATCTGCAATACCGAATCCATAAAGAGCAGACATCAAATGTTCTACAGTAGACACCGAAACATTATCCTTGACAAGTACTGTACCTCTGTTGGTCTGTTTCACATTTGGGGCAATTGCCTCTATAGTTGGATTACCGTCAATATCGGTACGGCAAAATATTACACCATGCCCTTCGGGAGCAGCTTTCACCACCATGTTTACGTGAACACCGGTGTGCAAACCCTTGCCACTTACTTTATATATCTTCTTGATTCTCTTTTGGTAATCAATCATAAACAAACGGTAATCTTGTTCAAACTACAAAGTTACAAAATTTCACTTATCTTTTGTGCAACTTTCGGAATATCGAATACGCTTTCAAATAATCCTTGGCATCTATTGCAGGACTTCCCAACAACGATTTCCCCTCTTCCTTAATGGATGAAATTATTCCAGCCTGAGCTCCGATTGAGGTTTTAGGTGCTATAGAAATGTGTCCTGCAATCCCGACCTGACCACCAAACATGCAATTTGAACCAATTTTCACAGAACCGGAAACTCCTGTTTGAGCAGCTATTACGGTATTTTCCCCAATCTCACAATTGTGGGCAACCTGTATAAGATTATCCAGTTTAACTCCTTTCCTTATAATTGTAGAACCTATAGAAGCCCTGTCTATAGCTGTATTTGCTCCAATTTCACAATTATCCTCTATAACAACATTACCAGTTTGGGCAATCTTTTTATAAGTTCCATCCGGCATTGGTGCAAAACCAAAACCATCAGCCCCTATAACAGCATTCGAGTGAATGATGCAGTTAGATCCTATCTTGCAAGAGTTGTAAATCCTGACTCCTGGGTATATGATTGTATTTTCTCCAATTTCAACGTCCTCTCCAATAAAAACCTGTGGGTAAACCTGGCATTTATTTCCAATTTTGGCCCCCTTCTCTACAACAACTCCTTTCCCTATGTAACAACCCTTCCCCACCTTGGATCTCCAGGAGATATGTGAAAAGAGAGATCTCCCTTTCCTGACAGAAGATTTCATGGAGGCAAACAGATCCAGTACAGAAGCTATAGCCTGATACGCATCATCCACCTTTACCAATGTTCCTCCTACTTCCGATGCTGGAGTGAAACTCCTGTTAACAATTACTATACTTGCCTTTGTAGAATAGAGGTATGATTCATATTTCATATTCCCCAAAAAGGCAATTGTCCCTGGCTTTGCGCTCTCTATCCTGGCTACTGCCTTGACTTTCACTTGCGGATCCCCAACAATCTCACCGTCCAGGAATTCTGCAATATATTGTGCGTTAATTTCCATAAATACTATTTTATAATGGCTGTGCAAAGAAAATATTTTTTTGTTATTTGGGAAAAGGCTTTGGCAGACAACATGTCCGAAATATCGTACACATCGCTTAAATTCCCATTTTTGGACAAGATCATTATTTCTCCCTCCATCTGATCATACCCTCTGTTCTCGATTGCTCCAAACCTCAAAAAATAGTCGGGTTCAATAGCAGATCCATTGAGAATCTTGGATTCCAACAAATGAGATTGCTCTCTGATCATGGATTCAGATGGCATCTCATTGAAAAAAGTCATCTTAGGCAAATTCCTTTCCGTTAGTGATTTGCATAAATATGACAATGTTGTGTCCGGGAAAAACTGCCACTGTTTTATGGCAGACATGACATCGGTATCGTCCAATCTTGTGAACATCTCCAAAACATTTGAATCATCTAAGGAAGAGATATTGAAATCATTGGATAGGAAGAAACAAATTGCCGGAGAACCTGGAAGCAGAACACCCTTTTGGCTTAACTCCCTTGCCCTTGCCATAATGGAAATGAGCAATTGTTCTGCCGCTACCACAGTTTTGTGCAAATATACCTGCCAATACATCAATCTTCTTGAAATAAGGAACTTTTCAATGGAATATTTCCCTTTCTCTTCTATTACCAGCCTGTTATCCACCACCGACATCATCTTGATAATCCTTTCCAAACCAATCATGCCTTCTGCTACACCCGAGAAGAAACTGTCCCTTTTAAGGTAATCCAGCCTGTCAGTATCCAGTTGACCGGAAACCAATTGGTGCAGGAAAGTCTTATGGTACTTACCTTCAAAAACAGATATGGCCAATTCCAAGGAGCCTTCAAATTCCCTATCCATCGCATACATAATGGCCAACGATATCTGTTCGTGGGACAACCCGTATACAATCTGGTTTTCCAGTGCATGACTAAACGGACCATGACCAATATCATGCAACAACATGGCACAGGCAGCTGCCTCCTCCTCTTTTGCTGTTATATCCACCCCTTTTTTCCTCAAAACGTGAATTGCCTCCCTCATCAAGTGCATTGCGCCTAATGCATGTGACAACCTGGAGTGGGTAGCTCCAGGATAAACCAGGTTGGTCAATCCCAACTGCTTTATGTCCCGCAACCTTTGAAACCACCTGTGGCCTACAATTTTTGAAATCAGCCCTGTGGGTATATCAATAAATCCATGTACAGGATCATTAATTATTTTATAACTATCTATCATAATGTAAAGGTACAATAAATTAATTTTTTTTGTATTTTTTTAAAATTTTCATATATTTGCGACGGTTTAGAGCATCAGGGAGATAAGGGGACACGGATGTCCCCTTATTTGTTAAATTTATTTCAAATGATACTGAAAGGAACAATATCACAACTTATACAGGAATACCTATCCCAAGAATCTCTTTTTCTGGTAGATATAGAAATAAGTAAAGAGAATGACATTGTTGTGACAATCGAGTCCGAGAGTCAGGTTGACATCCGCAATTGCGCCGATCTCAGCAAAATTGTAGAGGGTGGACTGGACAGGGACAAAGAGGATTTTTCGTTGACAGTTACCTCTGCCGGGCTGGATATGCCTTTCAAGGTACACAGGCAGTACCTCAAATTCATTGGACAGGAGGTTGAAATCCTTCTCAAAAAGGGCAGCAAGTTCACGGCAAAACTATTAAATGCCGGGCATGAGAGTATAGAAGTGGAGAGAGCCATAATGGTCAAGGAAGAGGGAAAGAAAAGGGCTATAAAGAAATTTGTTTCCGAAACTTTTGACCTTAAAGATATTAAAAGCACAAAACCGTTTATTAAGTTCAAATAATATTAAAAGAATTTACCTAATATGGAAGGGTTAAATTTAATCAGCACATTTGCTGAATTCAAAGAGTTAAAAAATATAGACCGCCCAACAATGATGAGTGTCCTGGAAGATGTCTTCCGCAACCAGCTCATCAAAATGTACGGAACAGCAGACAATTTTGACATAATCATCAATATTGACAAAGGTGACTTTGAAATCTGGCGGAACAGGGAAGTTGTAGAGGAGGTAGAAGATCCAAACACACAAATTTCCATGGAGGAGGTCTCGAAAATTGACGACTCCTACGAAATTGGAGAAGAATTCGTAGAAGAGGTCAAACTATCCAGTTTTGGCAGGAGGGGAATCCTTAACCTCAGGCAAAACTTGTCGGGAAGGATCATGGATATTGAAAAAGCCAACCTATACAACAAATACGTAGAGAAAGTAGGTGATATAATAGTAGGTGAAGTATATCAGGTTTGGAAAAAGGAAATCCTTGTTCTGGACGAAGATGAGAACGAACTTGTACTGCCCAAATCGGAACAGATCCCAAATGACTTCTTCAAGAAGGGAGATACTGTAAGGGCTGTCGTCTCTACTGTAGAGATGAGAAACAATAACCCGATAATTGTCCTGTCCAGGACTTCTACCGTTTTCCTTGAAAGATTGTTCGAACAAGAAGTTCCCGAGATTTTCGATGGTCTAATCACAATCAAGAAAATTGTCAGGATGCCTGGTGAAAGAGCAAAGGTTGCAGTAGAATCTTACGATGAGAGAATTGACCCTGTTGGTGCCTGTGTTGGTGTAAAAGGGTCCCGCATACACGGGATAGTTCGCGAATTAAGAAACGAAAATATTGATATTATAAATTGGACATCCAACCTTCAACTGTTGATACAGAGAGCCCTCAGCCCTGCAAAGGTAGTTTCAGTAAAAATAAATGAAGAGGATAAAAAAGTTGGAGTGTACCTCAAGCCGGGAGATGTTTCTTTGGCCATTGGTAAAGGCGGTAGCAATATCAAGCTGGCCGGAATGCTTGTGGATATGGAAATAGATGTATTCAGGGATATAGAAGAGGAAGAAGAAGATGTCCTGCTAAGTGAATTCAGTGACGAAATTGACGAATGGATTCTGGAAGCACTAAAATCAATAGGTTGCGACACAGCAAAAAGTGTATTGGCCCTTCCTGTTTCCGAAATAGTCAGAAGGGCTGACCTTGAAGAAGAGACTGTAATAGATATACAGCGCATACTCAGGGAGGAATTCGAATAGTAATTTAAAATGGGAGGAAAAATATGGCAGTAAACGAAAATATAAGAGTAGGAAAGGTTTTGAAGGAATTCAACATTGGGCTGGGGACCCTTGTGGATTTCCTGAAAAGTAAAAAGATAGAGATAGAATCATCTCCGGGGACAAAAATTTCTTCGGATGCATATGATTTGATCAAAAAAGAGTTTGGCAAAGAGCAGATCCTCAAGGAACAATCCAAAAAGGTCGCCATTAAAGTCAAGGATATTACAGAAAAGGCAGAATCGGATAAACAAGAAGAGCATGAAGATGATATTCCTGTAAAGGAAGTATTTATCAAAACTTCTATAGTCGAACCTCCTGCACCCAAAATCATTGGTAAAATTGACATTGACAAGATAAACAAACCTGTCAAGCAAGAGAGTCCCATTCAGGAACAAGCTCCGGCTCAAACCCCAGAAAAGCCAAAAGAGACAGAAAAAGCTGCCATTCAAGAGCAGATAAAAGTGACAAGGGAAGAATCAATCCCTGTGACACCAATGGATACTGCCAAGGAATCCTCTCACGAACAAGAACCAAAACAAGAACCAAAACAAGAACCTGTAACGGTACCCCAACCGGAGAAACCAAATGAAGAAACAAAAGCAGAACCTACTCCTGCCGAAACTCCCGAAGTTGCTCCATCTGTAGAAAAAAGAGCAATCCCATCCGAACCAGAGCAACAGACTTCCCCACAACCGTCGGTAGATAAACCGGTGCAATCTGCAGATAATAAAAAACAATACACAAAGGATCACTCCAAAGATCATAAAAAAACAAAAAATATTCCTCCTCAAAAGAAGAGCACCCAGGAGGTAGTTGCAAAAGATAAAGAAGAAAACATAAAACCTGTGATTGAACACATAGAAACAAAATTCGAAAAATTAGCAGGCCCTAAGATCAGCGGGACAATAGACTTGTCTCAATTCGAAAAGAAAAAGACAGAAAACAAATCTGCAAAAGACAGCCACAAAGGTAAAAGGGAGAGAATAAGGAAGCCGCACAAAGAAAAAGTTGACGTCACAAAAGAGGGGAAAGAGGCTTCATTCAAGGGTGCAGACAAAGGCTCTGCCAAGAAAAAGAAAGATCATAAAAACAATCCAAGGGACAAATTCAAACCAGTCAGGAACGAGGTTGACGAAGATGCTGTACAAAAACAGATCAAAGAGACCTATTTGAAGATGGTAGAAGGGAAAGGAAAAACAAAAGGTTCCCGGTACCGTAAAGACAAACGCGACCATGCGTCCCAAAAGATACAGGAAGAGCATGAAATGGAACAAATTTCCAGTACTACCTTAAAGGTTACTGAATTTGTTACTGTAAATGACCTTGCAATAATGATGGATGTTGCCGTCACAAAGGTCATTGAAGCATGTATGAACCTTGGTTTGATGGTTTCCATAAACCAACGTCTTGATGCAGAGGCAATGGTGTTGGTTGCAGAGGAGTTCGGCTTTAAAGTGGAGTTCGTAACAGCCGATATCCAGGATTCAATCCAGGAAGAGGTCGATGACGAAAAGGATTTGGTAAGCAGACCACCTATTGTTACTGTTATGGGTCACGTTGACCATGGTAAAACATCACTGCTTGACTATGTTAGGAAGGCAAATGTCATTGCCGGGGAAGCCGGGGGTATTACCCAACACATTGGTGCCTATAATGTGAAACTCCCATCAGGACAAAGGATCACATTCCTTGATACTCCTGGTCACGAAGCTTTTACTGCAATGCGTGCGAGGGGTGCCAAAATCACGGACATTGCAATTATAATAATTGCTGCAGATGACGCTGTCATGCCACAAACAAAAGAGGCAATAAACCACGCACAAGCTGCCGGGGTTCCTATGATTTTTGCAATCAATAAAGTAGACAAACCTGGGGCAAACAGCGAAAGGATTAGGGAACAACTTGCCAGCATGAACCTTTTGGTAGAAGACTGGGGTGGTAAATACCAATGTCAGGAAATATCTGCAAAACACGGCCAGAATGTTGACAAATTATTGGAAAAAGTTCTTTTAGAATCTGAATTGCTTGATCTTAAAGCGAATCCAAAAAAACATGCAAGAGGATCAATCATTGAATCTTCACTGGACAAAGGAAGAGGCTATGTAGCTACCGTACTTGTGCAAACAGGAACCCTGCACAACGGCGACATTATCCTGAGCGGTAGCCACACAGGAAGGATAAAAGCAATGTTCAATGAAAGGGGACAAAAAATTACCGAAGCAGGACCATCTTCCCCTGTATCCATACTGGGGCTGAACGGAGCTCCTGCTGCAGGAGAGTTGTTCAATGTCATGGAAGATGAGAAAGAGGCCAGGGATATTGCAAACAAAAGGGAGCAATTGATACGTATCCAAGGTCTCAAGACCCAAAAACATATCACACTCGAAGAGATTGGAAGACGTATTGCAATCGGGAATTTCCAGGAACTCAATATCATTATAAAGGGTGACGTTGACGGATCCATAGAAGCTTTGTCAGATTCATTGATAAAACTCTCTACAGAAGAAATTCATGTGAATGTGATACATAAAGCTGTTGGTGCAATATCGGAATCCGATGTTCTGCTTGCTGCAGCCTCAAATGCCATTATCATAGGTTTCCAGGTAAGACCATCTGTGAACGCACGTAAACTTGCAGAGAAAGAGGAGATAGAGATAAGGCTCTACTCTGTGATTTACGATGCCATCAATGAAGTCAGGGACGGTATTGAGGGTATGCTTGCTCCGGAGCAGAAAGAAGAAATAACAGCAACAGCAGAAGTACGCGAAACATTCAAGATTTCCAAAGTGGGTACCATTGCAGGTTGTATGGTAAAAGAGGGTAAACTCACGAGAAACGCCAAAGTACGTATAATAAGGGATGGTATAGTTGTGTACACAGGATCCCTCGGTTCCCTAAAGCGTTTCAAGGATGATGTTAAAGAGGTCCTTGCAGGCTACGATTGTGGTCTGAACATTGACGGCTACAACGACATCAAGGTCGGAGATGTGATAGAATCCTATACAATAGTGGAAATCAAGAGGAAACTATAATATTTACCTCTGGGTCAATATCTATGTCAAAGCGGTCTTTTACAGACCGCTTTATTTTTTCGGCCAATTCCAACAACTCTTTCCCATCTGAACCCGGATAAGCAACCAGTACAAGTGCTTGTTTGGGATGTACGCCTACATTCCCATCCCTCAATCCTTTGAATCCACATTGCTCTATAAGCCATCCTGCAGGTAATTTACATAAACCATCTCCCGCCGGGAATATTTTCATTTGTGGATACTCTTGCTTGAGGGAGGTTGCCTTTTCATTTGCTACCACAGGATTTTTGAAGAAACTTCCTGCATTTCCAATAACTTTGGGATCTGGAAGTTTGTTTTCACGGATCTCCAGTATAGCTTTCCTGATATCCAAAACGGATGGATCCGAAATATTTGACATCCTGTCAGAAACATCTGCATATCCAATATTGATTTTTGGAGAGATTGATAACTTGAACGTTACATACGTAATAACACACTTGCCTTTGAGCTTATTTTTGAAAACACTATCCCTGTAACCAAATTCACACTCCTTATTGCAAAAAACATGATCCTTGGCACTGTCCAGCCACACAAACTCTACTGACTCTATAGTCTCTTTTACTTCTGTACCGTAAGCCCCAATATTCTGTACCGGAGATGCTCCTACACATCCTGGAATACCCGATAGGTTTTCAACTCCTCCCCACCCTCTGTTAACGCACCACTCCACAAAAGCATCCCATTCGACTCCGGCACCGGCCCTAATATATACGAAATCATCGTCCTTTGCTTCTATTGAAATATCCATCATGGACGGATGTATGACAACCCCACTGAAGTCACCTGTATAGAGGATATTAGATCCAGACCCGGTTACCAAGAAAGGTTCTCCTTCCAGTTCCCTGGCAAGCAATATCTCTTTCAAATCGGCAACCATCTGCGGATTAGCAAAATATTTAGCCTTTATATCAAATCCAAGTGTGTTTAACTCCTTAAGATTCTTCTCTTTCTCCAATTTCATTATCTTCAATTTTGTAAAAAAGCCTTAGCAAATAGCGCATCAGTCCTATCAACAGAAGCATGGCAAAAGCAATAGACTCTACAGCCAGATGCTCCCTTATCCTTGCAGTTGCGGCCACAAGTTCCGGATCGTCTTTGACAATCTCCCTTAATTTGTGGTAAGGTACACCAGATGAAGACCATTTGGAAACAATCGTTCCCCGATTCAGGTAAACAACTCCGCCAAAAGAGCGATTCAATGTATACAAACTTTTTTTGTCTACATGATAAACATCAATCTCCAGGTCGGTTGCCATTTTCATCCTATCATTATCTTCGCTTGCAGAGCCACTGAAAAGTATTAGGCTGGACCCAATTGCATCCAATGAGTCCTGCAACCGTTCCAGCCTTCTGGCTCTCCTGTTGCCAATATATTTAGCATCGGGTGTAGTTGCAACAAACAGGGCCCCTTCCACAGACAAAATTGAATCAGTGACATATCTGCCCTCTTTGTCACTGACAGCAAAATCCATGATTGCATTGCTGCCTGTATTACCCTTGGATTTGGTATGGGAATCTAGAAAAGTAAAACTGGAGTCAGGTAAGTTTTCTATTGAAAATTCATACTCTTTCCCCTCTTTTTCATATATCAGGATAGTTTCCAAATTCCCGGCCCCTTGTTCCTGGTCATTAGCCAATCTCTCCCTCAGATTTGTCCCTACCCTGAATTCCATGAAATCTACCATTGGTAAATTCCGGTAAGAGTAAACAGACAAAAAGGCAAGGAGAAGTAACAAGATTGATGTGAAAGCCCACTCCAACCTGACAGGTGCTACAGGCACGAATCTTTGTCGCTGCATAAAAAGCAATAAAGCAAAAAAGAGCAACACAATATTTTTGAAAAAAGTTTGCCAATTGGTTAGTTTCAAAGCTTCTCCAAAGCAGCCACAATCCGATACCGGGTCGAAAACAGCCAGAAAAAAAGTCAGGATTGTAAAAAAAAGCATTAATCCTAAAACCAGACCAGAAAAGAACCTGACCCTAAGTCCCACAAGTATTGCTACTCCGCAAAGCATCTCTGCAATGGCAAGCAAAGCACCTGTCCAGACTCCAAATGAATGCCAGCCTGCAATACCGATTACATTCAAATACTCCTCTATGACCAATCCTCCTCCAACGGGATCGATAATCTTCACATAACCCGAGAAAAGGAATACAATTCCAATCACAAATCTTGAAATAGCCCTCAAAAACTTCATTAGATATTATTTACTAAAGTTAGGATTTTGGCTGAAATCTCGGTAGCAGGCAAAATATCTCCCATTTCAGAACCACAATCTACCCTTATAAGTCCCTCTTCCCTTTTGCACTCTTGCAGGTATATTTGCCTTACCATTTTTTGGAACTCAATGTCAGATTCATGAATATCCTTTTTCCCCTGCAAATAATCCCTGTCTATCCCATCTCTTTGTCCGGACAATTTTTCATTTACAAATTGCAATGGTACATCCAGAAAAAGATTAAGGTCAGGTACAGGAATCTTGTATTTCCCAAATTCGGTTTCAAATATCCAGTCCCTTAATTCCTGGGCAAAAGAGGGATTTGCTTTTGCACACTGG
>Ga0265294_10003728_pt1 | contig 19312 bp, 17 predicted proteins | sample MunlanPumphouse3_FD_192504 | JGI IMG/M metagenome (GOLD analysis project Ga0265294, IMG submission 192504) | Groundwater microbial communities from a municipal landfill in Southern Ontario, Canada - Pumphouse #3 | ecosystem: Environmental > Aquatic > Deep subsurface > Groundwater | place...
GGGAGACAGTCCATGCAAAATGATGAATGAATGGGGCCTGCCCACGATGTTCCTTGAGAGCATCGTCTGGGATATCCTCGATAAAATGAAAAAAGAGGGGAAAAAACTCCCCGGAACAGCAATTACCGGAGGGTTCTCGCTCGAAGACAGCATATACAAGGGACTCGCTTTCGGTGCTCCCTACATTTCACTTGTGGGGGTCTGCAGGGCTCCGATGGCAGCTGCAATGTTCTCAAAGATGGTAGGAGAGGGAATAAAAAAGAATGATGTCCCTGCTTCAGTGAAAAAATTCGGGTCTACTGCCGAGGATATTTATCATGACATGCAGGATCTATACCTGATGTACGGAAAAGAAGCTGAGAATATCCCGGCAGGTGCAGCAGGAGTATTTTCTTACCTCAACAGGGTCTCCTTCGGTCTGCGGCTCATGATGGCGCTTAACAGAAAATTTTCTCTCGGGTTCGTTGACAGGACAGACCTGATACCACTCACAGAGTCAGCAAAGACCTTGTTGAAGGAACCGTGGCTATAGGTCCGGTATTTTTCCCGCGATCCTCTTTTTAAAGGAATTCTCTGAGAACAGAAAAAATATCTTGTTAAATTAAGATCCGGCCGGTGCCCACTATTTGGTATACCGGCCGGATCTTAATGATCGAATTTGATTATCTGACTTAAATTTACATGCCCATATAGGCTTTGCGTACTTCTTCAGAACAGAGAAGCTCCTGCGATGTTCCTGAGTAGACTATTGTTCCGGTCTGGATGACATAACCTCTCTTTGCTATTTCAAGAGCCTCCTGGACCATCTGTTCGACAAGGAGGATCGTTACGCCCCTCTTGTTTATTTCAATAACAGTCTCAAATACTCTCTCCACAAGGCTCGGCTGCAGTCCCAGAGATAGCTCGTCGAGCAGGATAAGTTTAGGCTTGGACATAAGTCCCCTCGCAATAGCACACATCTGCTGCTCTCCGCCGCTCATTGTCTCCGCTGTCTGGTCCCTGCGGTCTTTGAGGATCGGGAAAAGTTCGTACATCTCTTCCAGACGTTCGTCAATGATTTTTCTATCCTTTGTAGCAAACGCCCCAAGCTCAAGGTTTTCACGGACCGTCAGTTTTGAGAAAAGACGACGGCCTTCCGGTACGTAGCTAAGTCCCTTTTTGATCGCAGCAGAGGCAGGTGTCTTTGAAATATCCTCTCCCATAAAGCTTATCGTACCGCTTACAGGATGCATAAGTCCCGCGATCGTCCTCATCGTAGTGCTTTTGCCGGCTCCGTTTGCACCAATTATGGCGACCAGTTCACCCTCATTTACTTCCAGTGATATCCCGTGGATGACCGGCACAGCGTCATAGGCACAGTGTATGTTTTTTACCTCTAGCATAGCTGACATCACTGTCCCTCCTTAGATTCCTTTAGTCTCTTTGCAAATTTCTCACCAAAGTAGGCAGTTATGACTGTCGGATCATTGATAACAGCCTTGGGTGTATCTTCCGCGATCTTTTTGCCGCTGGCAAGAACGACGATCTTATCCGCAATAGGCATGATAGCTTCCATGATGTGCTCTACCATCAGGATCGTAACGCCCTCTTCCTTTAGCCTTACGATCACCTCCACCATCTCTTTTACCTCAGTAGAGGTCAGCCCTGCAACAGACTCATCCAGAAGAAGGAGTTTGGGGCCTGTCGCAAGTGATCTTGCCACCTCAAGCCTCTTCTTGTTTCCTATAGTGAGCCCGCCTGCCAGATTGTTCCTGAGATCCCCGAGGAAACAGAGTTCTACACAGTGCTCGGCGACTTGGTTGGCCTTTGCTGTATCACTGTATCTCATGTAGGCCCCTACAAGTATGTTTTCGTATACAGTCATCTCCTTGAGCGGTCTTACGACCTGAAAAGTCCTTGCCAGACCAAGACGGGCCATCTTCCATGAGGGATAACCGGTAACATCTCTGCCGTCAAAAGTTACCTTTCCGGCAGCGGGTTTGTAGAGACCGGCCACGCAGTTGAAAAGGGTCGTCTTGCCCGCTCCGTTGGGACCGATGAGACCGACAATGGTCCCCTCTTCTACATCAAAGGAGACATCGCTGTTGGCAAGCAGGGATCCGAACTTCATTGTTAAGTTTCTGACTTCAAGCAGTGCCATCACGCGTCACCTTCTCTCTTGACATTTTTTTTCTTTGTAAAGTATCTTATCAGTCCCATTATACCGAGAGGTTGTTTGATCATAACGATGATTATGATCAGGCCAAATATCATCAGGTCAACGCCGGCGCCCAGGTGCGAAAGATATGCGCGCGTATACTCCTGAAGCGGGATAAGGACAAGTGCCCCTAGGAAGGGCCCCCAGAACGTTCCGAGACCGCCGAGTATCGTGATCAGGACAAATTTCATTGACATGTCAAGGGACATTACCATTGGAGGGTCAACGCGATAGTTGTACTGTGCGAAGAAAGCACCGCAGAGTGCTGCCAGAGAAGCAGAAAGAGCCATTGCAGAAAGTTTTACAACAGTGCTGTTAACTCCCAGTGACTCCGCTGTTTCCTGTCCTTCGCGCACGGCTCTGAGATAATATCCCATCCTGTGTCTCTCTATCCATCTTACTACGCTGAAGACAAGAATGAATATCGCAAGCGCTCCGAGATAATAACCGTTCTTGGTATCTGACCAGGAGAAATTCACCCAGCCGTCCGGGAGTATCGGGTAGTCAAGCCCCAAAGCTCCGCCGATGGTATCCCAGATCATAAAGAGCCTGTTAAATATCTCGACGATCGCGAATGTTGCTATCGCGAAATAGTGTCCCTTAAGCTTGAAGCAGGGATAGCTGATTATCACAGATACGACTGCTGCTGCCAGCATCCCAAGGGGCGCCCCATACCAAGGCAGGCTGTTGAAATTCACTACCGCAAGGGCGGCTCCATAGGCTCCTATACCGAAAAAGACAGAGTGGCCAAAGGAAGTCTGCCCGCAGTATCCGCTTATTATGTTCCATGACTGTGCCATAGCCGCATAAAGGAGTATCATCGTCGCGACGTGGCCGAAGAAGGATCCTCCTATTACACCCGGTACGAAGGGCAATATGAAGGCAACAGCGATAAATCCGTACCACAATTTGTCTGCTTTATTCTTAAACATCGCCGTCACCACCCAAACAGACCCTTAGGTCTGATCATTATTACAACAAGATAGATCGCGAAGACCGCCACGTATTTTACGACCGCAGCAATGTAGAAACCGGCAAAGGATTCCACAAGTCCGATCAGCAGTGCCGCGAAGAGCGCTCCCGGAATGCTTCCAAAACCTCCGAGCGCAACTACCACGAATGCGATGAGACTGAAAAGCCCCCCCACCTCGGGATGCACTGCAAGATATGTAGTCATAAGTCCGCCCGCTACGCCAACACAGGCGCCGCCAATGCCAAAAACGAGCAGATAAATATTTTCCGTGTCGATACCCATAAGCTCAGCCGCTTCCTTATCCATGGCCGTAGCCTGGATGGCCCAGCCCACCCTCGTTTTTTTGATCAGCCAGTAAACACCGAGGAGCACTGCCAGCGAGAAGATGGCCGTAACAAGTTGGGGGACAGAAACTATTGCCCCGGCAAACTGGAATGTCTTTCCTTCCATTATTGTGCCGGACAGCAGACGGAAATTAGGGGTAAAACGATTCATGCAGAAATTTTTTAGAAGCATCGAAAGGCCGAACGTCGCAAGAAGAGGCGCCATTGCGGCTTTACCGAGGCTGTTCTTGATTATCAGCCTGTACGTAAGAGCTCCAATAAGGAATAGGAATATGCCACCGGCTATCCATGAGAAGAGCGGGTCTATTCCAAGGATCTCACCTATCCAGTAACAGAGATACATTGCGACCATCAGGAATTCTCCGTGGGCGAAGTTGATTACATCCATAACCCCCCACATCATGCTGAGCCCGGCTGCGACAAGCGCATATAAAAGGCCGCTGAGGATCCCGTCGATCAAAACCTGAACAAAGTTACTCACTTTAAAAACCTCCCTAAAAGAGGCGGGGCAATAGATCGCCCCGCCTCATAACGCCTATGTTTATTGATCGACTAGCGTTTGTCCCACGGGGTCATGGGGAAAACAGGCTGCGCCTTCTGGTACTTGATCGGGAATACTGTCTTGTAATCCAGGTCCTTTATCTGTGTGATGACGCTGAGTGCATGGATGTTCTGTCCGCCGGGCTCAAACTTTACAGTTCCGCTGAGGGACATAACTGACGGGAATTCTTCCGTCCTGAGGATCTGCGCTACTTTTTCGGTGTCGAGCGATCCGGCCTTCTCTATCGCCTGTGCGAGCACGAAGAGCATTACAGCTTCCTGGATGGAGTCGCTGTCAAACGGCTGGTTGCTTCTTGGGGTGTAGTATTTTGCCTCGATCTTTATCGCTTCGGGCATGAACTTCTTGGCAAGTTCCGGTGAGTATCCCATTCCGCCCATGAAGTGGTCGCCGTCTCCGGCAAGTTCCTTCTGGACCGCGGGGTTCTGGTATCCGGTGCAGTAGTTGATAGCGATCTTCGGGAGCCAGTTGACCTGTTTCATTGTGCGGACCCATAGTGAGTAGTCTCCGCCAAGGGCAGCGCCGAATACTGCATCAGGGTTTGCTGCTTTGAGGGTCTGGACTTCACTGTTGAGGTTCGTTGCGCCGTTGTTGAAAGGAACGTCTGCTACGACCTTAAGTCCTGTGTGCTTAGCAGCCTTGTGAGCTTCTTCTGCAGCATGCTTACCGAACTCGGTATTCTCGTAGATAAGCCCAAGAGTCTTGATGCCGGCGTTCTTTTCTTTGTTGAGGTATTCGATGTACTCAACGAATTCCTTTGATTCAATGGCGTCTGTCGGGGCATGGCGGAAGAAATACTTGTAATCACGCTCTGTCAGAGCCGCGGAGCTTGAGCATCCGCACATGAAGATCTTCTTTGCACGCTCGGCAACTGCGCTTGCCGGTTTAGTGGCAGAGCTGTTGTAGGAACCGATGACCGCAAAGACTTTCTCCTGGTTGTAGAGACGCTCGGCTTCAGACTTGGCAACGTCAGGTTTTCCCTGGTGGTCAGCCTTGACTATTTCGATCTTGTAACCGTCGAGAAGGCCTACCTTCGCTGCGAGAGGTGCGTTGATATCCGGGTTCGCCTTGTTGATGACATCGGCTGCTGCAAGAACTGAATTTACGCAGTTCTGGCCGGAAACAGCCGCCGGACCTGTGAGGGGGAAGAGTACGCCGATCTTGATGACCTTATCAGCCGCAAAAGCTGAAGAACAGACCATCAATGAGAGAGCAAGAACCAAAAGTACTGCGATCGTGGAACGCTTTCTGAGTTGCATTGAAAATCGACCTCCTGTAGTAATGATTAAGATGCGACAACCAGAATTATCTGGTATATCAGTGTCCAGACCATTATAGTTAATCGAGTAACAAGATGTCAATTTTTTGTTATATTTCACATTTGTTGTAACCCACTTCAAAGTCCTGCCACGAAAAGGATCATCCGTCTTTTTTCTATATATTAGAATTTTTTGTTTTGGGGTTTGAATACCTTAATTTTCTGTTTTTTAACAAGATATATCACTGGAAAAATGTTGACATTTATTTTAACGGAGACTATATTATGAACTAGATAGTGGACAATTTTAACTAAACCAACAAACAACTTAAGGAGGCCGACTGTATGATCTTTCAGGCTGAAGTACTAATAACACCACGCGAAGGTGTACTGGACACGCAGGGAAAAGCGGTTGAAAAGACGCTGACCCACCTTGGATACAAAGGATTAGACGAGGTAAGGGTAGGTAAAATTGTAACGATGAAACTGGAAGCGGACAGTGAGCAGGAGGCGATAAAAGAACTCGGATCCATGTGTTCCGATCTTCTGTGCAACGATCTTATAGAGACCTTTAATATATCAGTCAGGGAAACAGGGCGATGAAAACTGCTGTAGTTGTCTTTCCCGGGAGCAATTGTGACAGGGATGTGCAGCGGGCTGTAAGTGAATCAATGAAAACAGCCGTGGACATGGTATGGCACGAAGAAGAAAACTTCAGCGGGCAGCCGGATCTTGTGATCCTGCCCGGAGGTTTTTCATACGGGGATTATCTCCGTTCCGGGGCGATGGCAGCAAGATCCCCCATTATCAAAGCAGTGAAGGAACATGCAGCCAGGGGCGGTCTTGTGCTCGGCATATGCAACGGATTTCAGATACTTACAGAGACAAAGATGCTGCCCGGTGCGCTCCTTCCAAACACTTCACTTACCTTTATATGCAGCAGGTGCTATGTTCGGGTCGAACAAACCGACAACAAATTCACCTACGGCCTAAAAAAAGGGGAAGTCCTCCAGTTTCCGATAGCTCACCACGAAGGACTCTTCTTCCTCCCTGATGACGATATGAAAAAACTTGAAGAGGCAGGACGCGTAGTCTTTAGGTACGCAGACCCCGATACCGGAAAAGCAGGCGCGGAATACGCACCTAACGGTGCATTGAACGGGATAGCCGGGATATGCAGTGAAAAAGGGAACATACTCGGACTGATGCCTCATCCCGAACGTGCTACGATCCCTCATCTTAACGGCGGGACAGACGGCATCAGGTTCTGGGATTCGATAGCAAAGGCTTTCGAAGAAAGAGGTGCATGTTGATGGACTACAAAAGCGCCGGTCTTTCAGACTCGGAATATAAACGCATAAACGAACTTCTTGAAAGAGAACCCAATCCCCTTGAGACACAGCTGGTCGGGGTAATGTGGTCAGAACACTGCAGCTACAAATCGACCAAGAGGCTTCTTAAGACATACCCGTCAAAGGGGAAATACGTTCTTCAGGGACAGGGGGAAAACGCAGGTGTTGTTGATATGGGAGAGGGATGGGGCTTTGCATTCAAAGTCGAAAGCCATAACCACCCATCAGCAGTAGCTCCTTTCCAGGGAGCAGCCACAGGCGTTGGCGGCATTATCAGGGACATAATAGCCATGGGTGCACGCCCCTCGGTCTCAATGGACGGACTCTTCTTCGGCGATCCTTCACTCAAAAAAACAGAAAACCTCTCAAAGGGCATAGTTGAAGGGATAGGAGCATACGGCAACGCAGTCGGCGTTCCGATCGTAGGAGGAAAGACTTTCTACTCCCCCTGCTATACTGACAACCCACTCGTAAACGCTTTCAGCGCAGGCTTCGTCCGTCTTGACAAGATGGCAAGCTCACAGACAGCCAAAAAGGGTGACCTTGCAGTTCTCCTGGGCTCAAAGACAGGACGTGACGGGATCGCAGGTGCTTCTTTCGCCTCCCGTGAACTTGATGAGGACTCAAAGTCAAGCAAGCCCCAGATACAGATAGGCGACCCATTTGAAGAAAAGCTGCTCATTGAATGCTGCATGGACCTTCTCGACAAGGACCTTATCGCCTCAATGCAGGATATGGGTGCCGCAGGCATCCTCTCCTCTTCAAGCGAGATAGCCCACAAGAGCGGATGCGGTATAGACATCACCGTTGAAAAGATCCCTCTCCGGGAAAAGGGAATGGCTCCGTGGGAGATATTCCTCTCAGAATCACAGGAACGCATGCTTCTGATAGTTGAAGAGAACAAGCTTGATCCTGTCTTCGCCTTGGCGGCCCATTACGGACTTGACTGCGCAGTAGTCGGAATGATGACTGATTCTCACCGTTACAGGGTCTATGAAAATGGTGATCTTATAGCTGACCTTCCTACCTCCATACTGGGAGACACTCCGGAAGTAATATGGCCGTCGGCAGAACCGGCAAATATCAAGGAAAGAATTGCCATTGACCCTTCAAACCTTAAATCGATCGATCCGGAAAATGACCTTCTGTCCCTGATAAGCTGCCCCAACGGCAGAAGCAAACACGGGATCTGGGAGCAGTACGACTCTATGGTCCAGCTGCATACGATAGAGGGACCGGGATCACCTGTTGCTGTGGTCGAAGTCCCGGATACTGAAAGGGCATGTCTGCTCACAATGGAAGCTGAGCCCAACAAGTGCTGGACTGACCCCTATATGGGCGCCTCAGAAACTATGGCTCTTTCACTGAGGGGGCTCTGGATATCGGGTGCAGAAATATTGGGGATGACAAACTGCCTTAACTTTGCCTCACCCGAGGCTCCGGAAAAATTCTATGAACTGGAACAGTCCATCAAAGGTCTCGCAGACACATGCAGAAGCCTTGACTGTCCGGTAGTGTCAGGGAACGTGAGTCTCTACAACGAGACAGCAAGCGGACAGATCTACCCCACTCCCCTCGTGGTGACTGCCGGACTTCTTAAGGACAGAAGGAAACATCTTGCATCAGGAAATGCGGGAACCGGAGACACGCTATACATCGTTGGGGATCTTTGCGGTTCACTGGGAGCTTCGCGCTACCAGGTAATGAAAAACGGCAAACCGGCCGGCAAAACTGTCAGGCCTGATCATGATAAGGAAAAGTTGTTCCGGGAGAGGGCGATGAAAACTGCTGCTGACGGAGTTGCGTCTTCCGGACGTGCTGTTGCCGGCGGAGGCATTGCAGTTGCACTTGCAAACGAGGCAATAGCTTCAGACAGGGGTATCAATATCGAAATAAACTCATCCATAGCCGCGGAAGAGCTCCTCTTCTCAGAAGGCGGAGCACGAGCCATATATGCGGTCCCCAAAGAAAAAGCCGACTCTTTTGAAAAGATATGGGAAGGTTTTCCATGCACTGAGATCGGAACTGTTGGTGGAGATAAGTTTGAGTGGAAAGATATGCTCAGCGTTGATCTGTCAAAACTGAAAAAAGCCTTCTTGGAGGGCTGTTTCTAAAAATGTGCGGCGTTTTCGGCGCTTACAGCATGAGCGGCGCCTCGGTCCTTGAGGATGTCTACCTTGGTCTTTGCGCGCTTCAGCACAGGGGACAGCTTTCTGCCGGCGTAGCATGGATAGAGGACGGAACTGTAAACATAAAGAAGGGTATGGGGCTGGTCCACGAAGCACTGAGCCAGAACTGCCTTTCCAACATCCATGCAGATACTGCGATAGGACATGTAAGGTATGCCACAGCAGGAGGCACCAGGATAGAAGACTGCCAGCCTCTGGGAGCAAATTATTCCCAGGGTCCTGTTGCCATCGCCCACAACGGCAACCTGACAAACGCCAATGGCCTCAGCGGCTATCTTGAAAACAGGGGCGCCATATTCCACACATCATCCGACACAGAGACCATCCTTCAGCTTATGGCCCACCAACCGGGGGTCGTCCAGCTCGAAGCCCTTGAAAAAGCACTTTCTAAGATCCAGGGGGCATACAGCCTTGCTGTGCTCTTCGATGGATGCCTCATAGCTGCAAGGGATCCCTGGGGTTTCCGGCCCTTGGTCATAGGTCAGAGAGATGAAACTATCTATGTCGCATCAGAGTCATGCGCTCTGGACATACTTGGAGCCGAGATAGTCCGAGATGTTGAACCGGGCGAAATACTTGTCATTGACAGAAGGGGCATGATATCCCGCAAACTCCCGGCAAGCCCTCCCAAAAGATGCCACTGCTCTTTTGAATATGTATATTTTGCCCGCCCTGACAGCGTTATAGACGGCAGATCCGTTTACAGAGCGAGGAAAGAACTTGGTGTAAAACTGGCAGAAGCTGCTGTTCCGGAAAATTCTGTAGTTACAGGGATGCCGGACAGCGGCACACTTGCAGCCCTTGGATACGCCCAAAAGTCATCTCTTCCCTTCGAGATGGGGATCGTGAGAAACCGGTATGTGGGCAGGACATTCATACAGCCCACACAGCTCGTGAGAGATATCGGGGTCAAGATAAAACTCAACCCGCAGCGTACAGCATTCACAGACAGGGAGGCTGTAGTGGTTGACGACTCTCTTGTCCGGGGAACGACTGCAGGAAGGATCGTTTCAATGATCAGGGAGAGCGGAGCTAAAAAAGTCCACCTCCGTATAGCATCACCTCCCGTCTGTTTCCCATGTTACTACGGAATAGACACCCCAAGTTCAGACGAACTGGCGGCGGCTCAGATGGACATACCCGCCCTCTGCAAAAAGATAGGTGCAGACTCCCTTGAATACCTTACCTGTGCACAGCTTAGGGATGCTATAGGGCTTCCCTCGTCAGAGCTCTGCACAGCCTGCTTTGACGGAAGCTATCTTGAAAATGAGGATTACTCTGATCTTCTGGAGGTCTGATCAAAATCCGCTCCGCTCTGCCGGCAGTTCGGGGTAAAAATAACAGAACGTGTTAAACGAAAAACTATGCACATAAAAATCTTTGGAGGTGCTCGAAATGGAACTGAATAAAAAGGATTTCATATATGAAGGCAAGGCAAAGAGGCTCTACACTACAGAAGATCCGGATCTTGTCATAGTTGAATACAAGGACAGCTTCACCGCTTTCAACGGAGAGAAGAAGGCTACAATGAGCGGCAAAGGTCAGCTCAATAACAAGATAAGCTCAAAGCTTTTCGGGTATCTGAAATCAAAAGGCATAGAATCACATTTCGTCAGGCAGACAGACGATGTCCATCAGGTCGTTACAAGAGTTTCCATCGTACCCCTTGAGGTCATCGTAAGAAACATAACTACAGGATCACTCTGCAAGAGGCTTGGCGTTAAGGAAGGCATGGTACTTCCCCGCCCTCTCGTGGAGTTTTGCTACAAAAACGATGAACTGGGCGACCCCATTATCCTTGAGGATCATGCGATCCTTTTCGGATGGGCGACAGAGGAAGAAATAGCCAAGATCAAAGACATTTCACTCAAGGTAAACTCCGTGCTGAAAGAATATTTTGAAGAAAAGGGCATCGTCCTTGTCGACTTCAAGCTTGAGTTCGGCAAAGATTCAAAAGGAAACCTGATGCTTGCTGATGAGATCTCACCGGACACATGCAGGTTCTGGGACAGTTCTACGGGAGACCGCCTGGACAAGGACCGCTTCCGCAAAGACCTCGGAAACGTACTGGGCGCATACGAAGAGATCTGGAAGCGGATATCAGCGTAAAAGATGAGCGGGATATTCGGGGCTTACAGCAAAACAGGCAAACCTGTCCTGGAGGAGGTCTACCTCGGACTTTATGCTCTTCAGCACAGGGGACAGGAGTGTGCGGGAATCGCCTGGAGCGAGGACGGGCGTATAGCTGCCGCAAAGGGAATGGGGCTGCTCCACAACGCAATAGAACAGCAGTGCCTTACTCAAAAAAACGCTCCATGCGCCATAGGACATGTACGTTACACACCGCTTCCGGGATCCCAGCAGCACAATGTGCTTCCCATAGGGGCAAACTACGCCAGGGGAGCTGTCGCAGTTTCACATGACGGACTTATCACAAACCTTAAAGAACTGACGGTGCAGCTTGAGAATCAGGGGGCCATTTTCCAGTCTTCAACAGATTCTGAAGCTATCCTCCATCTCATGGCTCACAAATCCCATATGCAGCCTCTGGATGCCCTCATAGATTCCCTTCGCAAGGTAAAGGGTTCATATGCAGTTATTGTGCTCCTTAACGGAGTTCTTGTGGCGGCGCGGGATCCATGGGGATTCAAACCCCTTGTGATAGGAAAAAAGGATGAGGATCACTATGTCGCTTCAGAATCCTGTGCTCTTGATATTGTAGGGGCAAAGCTACTGCGCGACGTCGAACCGGGAGAAATCGTCGTCATTGACGACAGGGGTATGAGAAGCCTGAAGATTCATCACGAGTGCTTCAGAGGCATGAGATGTTCATTCGAGTATGTGTACACAGCCAGACCGGACAGCATAATCGACGGCAGGTCTGTATATGAGGCACGCAAAGAGATGGGCAGGCTGCTGGCTGAACAGGCTCCGTGCCCGGAGGCTGAAATAACGGCGGGTATGCCTGACAGCGGAACGATAGCTGCGGTCGGTTACGCAGAAAGATCCGGCATTCAGCTTGAAATGGGAGTAGTTAGGAACCGCTATGTCGGGCGGACATTTATTCAACCGACCCAAAAAGTACGCGACCTGGGTGTTAAAATTAAACTGAACCCGATCTCTGAAGTTTTTGACAATAAAAAAGCAGTAATAATTGATGATTCGATAGTACGTGGGACAACCGCAGAGAGGGTCGTCTCCATGATAAGAGACTCGGGAGCATCCGAAGTACATTTGAGGATCGCCTCCCCTCCTGTGCTGCATCCCTGCAGATACGGCATAGATACCAGAAAAGAAGAGACTCTTGCCGCAGTCCGAATGACTGTCCCCGAACTTTGCAAAAAGATAGGAGCGGACTCCCTTGAGTACCTAAGCGAGGAAAACCTGATTGCAGCCATAGGACTGCCTGAGGATCAGATATGCACAGCCTGTTTTACCGGTAAATATCTTGATGAAAATGATTTGAAAGCTGGTGCGTGATCTTGGATAACAACTTGACCTACGAAAAGGCGGGAGTAAGTATCGAGGCAGGCGACCTTTGGGTCGAAACAATAAAGGGCATGCTGAAAAAACGCCCGAAAGACCCTGACTGCGTTGGCGGAGTAGGGGGATTTGCCGGCCTGTACCGCATTGGAGGAGGAAAATGTATAGCAGCCTGCTGCGACGGAGTCGGCACAAAACTTGAGCTGGCCAAGGAGACAGGGATCTACCGCGGGCTTGGACAGGACCTTGTCGCCATGAACGTCAACGACCTTGTCACCGGTGGGGCAAGACCTCTATTTTTCCTCGATTACGCTTCATGCGGAAAACTGAACGTTGATATTTTTAAAGATATCCTTGAAGGCATCCTAGATGCATGCAACGAAAGCATGTGCGCTCTGCTAGGTGGAGAGACGGCTGAAATGCCCGACGTCTACGGCGAAGATGGTTTTGATCTGGCCGGATTTGCTGTCGGCATGATCGACGAAGATAAAATCATCGACGGAAGCGAAGTAAAAGAGGGCGACATTATCCTGGGGGTCAGCAGCTCCGGTGTGCACAGCAACGGATACAGCCTCGTAAGGAAGGCCCTTGGCAAAGACGGGCTTAACGCGGGGCTTGACACTGTCCCCGACGGCTGGACCGAAAAACTTGCAGAAGCTGTCATGAGACCTACAAAATTATATGTAAAGCCTGCCCTTGCGGCAGTAGAAACCGGAGCTGTCCATGCCATGGCTCACATTACAGGCGGCGGGATGTACGGAAATATCATAAGGGTCATCCCCAAAGGACTCGACATCGACATAGATTTCAGCTCATGGCAGCGCCCCAAAATTTTTGAACTTATTCAGAGCGCAGGCATTGAGGAAGAAGAAATGAGGAAAGTATTTAACCTTGGCATAGGGTACGTCTTTATCGCTGATCCTGAAGAGGCGTACATGATCGAAAATGCCCTCTCCGGTCACGGAGAGAAAGCTGTGAAGATAGGAAGGGTAGTAAAGTGTACCTCCCCCGAATAGCGATCCTGATCTCCGGCACAGGTTCAAACATGGAAGTTATCCTTAAAGCCTGCATTACCGGAGAACTGCCTGCCGAGGTCTCTTTTGTGGGAAGTGACAACATAAACGCAAAAGGTCTTGACACTGCGTCCGCCCTGGGAGCTCAAACACGAGTATTCTTTTACAAAAGGGACGGACGAAAGGCGGCAGAGGAAGCTATCTCCATGGCTGTCAGGGAGACAGAGACAGACTGGATAATACTTGCAGGCTTCATGAAAGTGCTCTCCCCTGAATTTGTAAGAAAATTCCCTGACAAAATCATAAATATCCACCCTGCAATGCTGCCCTCATTCCCCGGCGCCCACGGTATACGTGACGCATGGGAAGCGAAGGCGGACCACACCGGCGTAACTGTCCACATAGTTGACGAAGAGGTGGACCACGGACGCATACTTGCCCAGGAAAGGGTCGACATCCTTCCTGAAGATACACTGGAAACTCTTGAAGAGAGAATTCACAGGGTCGAACACAGGATATACAAAGAGACTCTGATAAAACATTTTTTAGAAAATCCGATATCTATCGAAGACCGGGAGGAATAATGATGATGGAAACAAGAAAAGCGCTTATATCTGTCTGGGATAAGACAGGTGTTCTTGAATTGGCAAAGGGACTCGCGGCACACGGATACGAAATTGTTTCAAGCTCAGGAACTGCAAAGCACCTTGAAGAGGGCGGCATTAATGTTACTGAAGTAGTTGACATGACCGGACTTCCTGCGATCCTTGGAGGAAGGGTGAAGACCCTCCATCCGGCTGTTATGGGCGGGATACTGGCAAGAAGGGGTATGGCCCAGGATGACGAGGACAGAAAGAAGTTTTCCATCCCGCTCATCGACGTTGTTGTGTGCACGCTCTATCCCTTTGAAGAGACAGCTGAAAAAGGTGCTGACCTCGACCATCTTATCGAAAAGATCGACATAGGCGGAGTCTCCCTGATCAGGGCGGCTGCAAAAAACTATTACCACGTGACCGTTGTGACTGACATTGCAGATTACGGGTGCGTCCTTGAGGAGCTTGAGAAGAAACAGGAATTCACGCTTGAATTCAAACAGAAGCTCGCCCTCAAGGCCTTCCGCCTCACTTCATCATACGACGCAACGATATACAAGGGCCTTTGCTCCGAGATAGGCGCTGAAGATGAGACCGGGGACGATAAGATCCTTCCGCTGCGTAAGGTACAGGACCTGAGATACGGTGAAAACCCGCATCAGAAAGCCGCTCTCTTTCTTCCCCCGCTCGAGAAGCAGCCATTCGAACAGCACTCCGGAAAGGAACTTTCCTACAACAACCTTCTTGACCTTGATACGCTTCTTCGCGGCTGTTCAGTATTCCAGGACCTCTGCGCCTGCACGATCGTAAAACACACCACGCCTTGCGGAACTGCACACGGTAAAAACCCGCTTGAGGCATTCAGGAAAGCACTTGAGTGCGATCCGGTCTCTGCTTTCGGCGGCATAATCGGGATGACAAGAAGTGTCGACATGGAGACTGCAAAGGCTATCACAGAGACCTTCTTTGAGATAGTGGCTGCGCCTTCTTATGATGAGGGCGTGATCGAATGGTTCAGGGAAAAGAAGCCCAACCTCAGAGTCCTCACAATAACCCCCGGATATGCCCCAAAACTTCAGATAACAGGAAATCGCTGCGGCTTCCTTGTTCAGGAAGATAAGCTCCCGGCCCTTCCCCGGATGGATGAAGGCAAATGGATCGGAAATGCAAGACCCGACCTCTGGGATGACATTATTTTTGCCTGGAAGACAGCTGCCATAACAAAGAGCAACGCGATAGTCCTGGTCAAGGACGGAGCTGCTGTAGGAATAGGCGGAGGATTCACCAACAGGGTGGACGCTGCTGATTACGCACTCAGGCTTGCCTGCGAAAAGGCAAAGGGCGCAGTCCTTGCATCAGATGCGTTCTTCCCCTTCCCAGACACAATAGAACTCGCTGCAAGAGAGGGAGTCATTGCTGTGATACAGCCGGGAGGCTCAATTAAGGATGAAGAGGTATTCAAACGGTCTGAAGAGCTTGGAATAAGCATGTTCGTCGGCAGCGGCCGTACGTTCAGACACTAAAGGAGGGGCTGTCATGAGGATAATGGTACTTGGGGGCGGCGGACGGGAGCATGCTATCGTTCACGCTTTTTCAAAATCCAGGATCGTCACAAAACTTCACTGCTGCCCGGGAAATCCGGGAATATCAAAGCTTGCTGCATGCCACGCAGGAAACCCGTCTGACCCTTTTCAGATGACGGCTCTATGCAAAAGGCTTGATATCGACCTGGTTTTCATTGGCCCGGAAGCTCCGCTTGTGGCAGGAACAGCCGATGCTTTGAGGGATGCCGGCATCCTTGTGATGGGACCCGGCAAGCTTGGAGCACAGCTTGAAGGCAGCAAAGTATTTTCAAAAAATTTCATGCTAAAGCATGGGATACCAACTTCTTCTTTCGACTGCTGCCATGACCTTGAAGAGTGCAAAAAAGCCCTGGACAAGAGATCTGCTCCCTATGTTGTAAAGGCAGACGGCCTTGCAGCCGGAAAAGGGGCTTTCCTTCCAAATACCAGGGAAGAGGCAATGACGATCTGCAGCATGATGCTTGAAGACATGATCCTTGGATCGGCAGGCAGGAATATAATAATTGAGGACTACGTTGAAGGACAGGAAATGACCATCCTTGCCATAACAGATGGTGAAACTGTCAGGATACTGCCTTCGAGCCAGGACCATAAAAGAGCTCTTGACGGAGACAAAGGAAACAACACCGGAGGAATGGGGGCCTATTCCCCTGTACCCTGGGTAGACGAGCCTTTCATGAAAAAAGTGGAGGATGTTGTGCTTCTGCCGACACTTGAAGGACTAAAAAAAGACAACATCCCCTTCTGCGGGGTCATTTATGCCGGCATCATGATAAAACCTGACGGTTCGCTCTATGTGCTGGAATACAACGTAAGGCTGGGAGACCCTGAAGCCCAGGTGGTCCTTCCTGTATTTGCCGGAGATTTTGGAGAGGCGATCTTTTCATGCTGTAAAGGCGACCTGGCAAAGGTCGATTGGCCTGTCCCCGAACACTTTGCCCTGGGAGTCGTAATGGCATCGGGGGGATACCCTGATAAGTACCAGACCGGCTATGAGATAGTGCTCCGTGAAGAGGAAGTTCATGACACATACATATACCATGCAGGAACATCACATGACTACACTGGAACCCTCGTTACATCGGGAGGCCGTGTCTTCACCGTAGTTGGGATAGCTCCTACCCTCAAAGAGGCTAAAGACCTTGCTTACAGGCGCGTTAATACGGTCTATTTCAGGGATGCTCACTACAGGAAGGACATAGGAGACAAATCACTTAAAGGGGAGGAAAAATAGTGAATACTCCCAGAATAGGAATAATAATGGGCTCTGCCTCTGACATCCCTGTGATCGAAAAAGGCGTTAAGGTGCTTGATGAGCTTGGAATTCCCTACGAAGTGGCAATAGCCTCCGCACACAGAACACCCCGTGACGTTGAGGGCTATGCAGTCAACGCATCAAAGAGAGGCATAATGGTGATCATAGCGGCAGCAGGACTTTCAGCGGCGCTCCCGGGGGTCGTTGCAGCTGCTACAAATCTGCCTGTGATAGGCATTCCCGTAAAAGGCGGAGCGCTTGACGGACTTGATGCACTGCTCTCGGTCACACAGATGCCTCCCGGAGTCCCCGTAGGCTCAGTGGGCCTCAACGCCTCACTGAACGCCTGCCTGATGGCGGCAAGGATAATTGCGATAAATGACAGAGAGATATCTGAAAGACTTGAAGCATGGACAAAGGAAAGGGCTTCTGCCGTAGCGGAGAGCCGCTCCAAGCTTGCAGGAATGCCTGCAGCTCCTGATGAGGCTTATAAAATATAAAGACGGCTGATCCATCTTTATAGTCGTGAAGCAGCGATATCCTAACGCTGTGAAGCAATTGTGAAGCAGTAGCTAAGCAATTGTTGGAGTGGCTAAGGCAACGGGGAGTCAATGGGGAGTCAATAGCAAATCAGTTGGTTAGAACCTGAGAACCTAGCCCCTCCCCATCGTTCCGATATGCCTTAACGATGGTGAAGTGGCGATTTTTATCGCCGTGAAGCCGTGGTGAAGCAGTAGTGAAACGGTTGTAATAACCTGAGCCCTTGAACCCTGATCGTCTTCCCGGTATGCCGTTAAGCCGTTTTAACGGAGAGTGGGTTCTGTTTAGGAAATAATTCACCGTGGCTTGAAAAGCCGGTCATAGACTGAGTTAAAAGACGCTGGATTTCCGATACAAACACTCGGGGACGACGTCAAGGGCAAAATATCAAACCCAGACCTGGATCCCGGATCTCGGAACGTACTCGAAATAGTGCGGACACTAAGGTTTATATATGAGTTTCTCTAGCGAGAAACAGTCTCCTTCTGATCAAGGGCATACCGGGAAGAGGAGAAGGGGCGGATACTCAGGTTCTCGCAATTGCTTGCCTATTGCTTGCCAGTCTTTACAACCGTTTCACCATCGCTTCACGCGGCTTCTTCTTGCCGCGCTTCACAATTGTGAACTTGGTCATTTCCCCTTAAAGACCGGCTTTTCCTTTTTGAAAAAGGCATCTACCGCGTTTCTGTGATCTTCGGTCTGTATGCATTGTGCCTGAAGGAGGGCTTCCTGCTCCAGCAGCTGATCCAGTGTCATTGCGGCTGAAGCGTTGATCAGCGTTTTTGCCATTCTGTGAGCAAAAGAGGGGCCCTGCGCAATCTTTTTTGCCAGCTCGAACGACTCTTCAAACAGCTTTTCTGAGGGTGTGACTTTGTTCACTATCCCGATCTCCATTGCTTCGGCAGCAGAAATGTTTCTTCCTGTAAATACAAGCTCTTTTGCTTTCTGAAGACCCACCAGCCTCGGAAGTGCATATAGGCCTCCAAGGTCAGGGATCAGTCCCACGTTTGCAAATGCCATGCCGAATTTTGCGTCCTCTGATGCAAGGATCATGTCTGCGTGGAGTGCGATGCAGAAGCCTGCTCCGACTGCGTATCCGTTCACGGCGGCAATGGTCGGCTTGCACATACCCGCAAACTGACTGACCCAGGGGGCAAACCTTTTCATGTATAGATAACCTTCATTGGCATCAAATCCGTCTGAAAACCTCTTCAGGTCTCCTCCGGCACAAAATGCCCTGCCTGTTCCTGTAAGTATCACAGCCCTTACAGACTCATCTCTTTCCACTTCTGATGTCGCGTCGCAGAGCTCTTCAAAGAGGAGGCTTTCAAGAGCGTTCATCGACTCGGGGGAATTCATTCTTATAACTGCAACATTTTGTTCTTTGACAAGCTCTATCTTTTTATATCCTGACATCTCATCACTCCTTAATGTCATGCCCGCACTGCGCAGGGACCCTTGCATTATGCCGAAAAAATGCTGAGATATTTATCTCCCCTGTCAGGCTGGACAGTGACAACTATGTTATCTGGCGGAAGTTTTTTTGCTTCCTGAAGTGCAGCCCATACGTTTGCTCCGGTCGATATGCCGCTGAAAAGCCCCTCTTCGGAAGCAAGCCACCTGGCTGTCGCAAGGGCATCTTCGTCGCTTACCCTTTCGAAACTCGCAACAGTTGATCTATCTAGATTTTTGGGAACAAAATTTGCACCTATCCCCTGTATTTTATGAGGACCGGATCTGCCCTCTGTAACGATCGGGCTGGCGAGAGGCTCAACAGCTATTATTCTCACATCGGGGAACTCTTTGCGAAGCACTTTTCCAACACCGCTTACTGTCCCACCTGTGCCAAACCCCGCTACAAAAGCCGCTATTTTTTTGTCCTTCGGAACCTGCCTCAGTATCTCAGGACCTGTAGTCATCTCGTGTGCCCATGGATTGCCTTCGTTTGAAAACTGGTCCAGCATAAGTGCGTT
>Ga0265294_10003730_pt1 | contig 19309 bp, 19 predicted proteins | sample MunlanPumphouse3_FD_192504 | JGI IMG/M metagenome (GOLD analysis project Ga0265294, IMG submission 192504) | Groundwater microbial communities from a municipal landfill in Southern Ontario, Canada - Pumphouse #3 | ecosystem: Environmental > Aquatic > Deep subsurface > Groundwater | place...
GCCGATGTTTAATTCCTATGAGTCCTTAGAGTTATCAGATGATAAGATGGCTTCTTTATTGGCTCTAACAAAAAGCGGGATTAAGGCACCCTTAACCGTCTCAGCCCCTTTATGCTATATCGATAATCCCGACAGCAAGAAAGTGGCTTCTTTTCTAAATCAAGTAGAATCCTCTCTAGGCTACCCCTTAGTCTTTAAGGAATGCCATGGCTCTTTAGGGAAACAGGTCAGACTTATTAACAACCGGGAAGAGTTAGAAAAGACCTATCAGGAATTCTATAAAGTCCCTCATTTATATGAGAAGTTCCTTTCTAAGCATCAAGGTCACGATTACCGAGTAATGATCATCGGAGGTAAGCCAGTTGCCGTGATGGAAAGAGTTAACGAGCATGACTTCAGATCCAACATTGCTTTAGGCGGCAAAGGTTATGATGTCACTTCCACGATTGACCCGAAGTTTAATTCTTTAGCCATCAAAGCCTGTCAGGCTTTGAAGCTTGATTATGCCGGTGTTGATGTGGCTATCGGCGAAAAGGGAGAACCCTACTTCTTAGAAGCTAACGGCAACGCTTTCTTCACGGAGATTGAGAAGATTACAAAGGTCAATGTTACTAAGAAATTAGTTGAATACATCGCTAAAAAATTAGGAATTTAAAAAAATCATGTCACCCAGTGGATGACATGACTTTTTTTATTTGGCTTGAGGAGTCTGAGTATCGGCTTTATTGAAGAGCGATTCAGTTAAGCTTTTCATCAAAGCTTGTGATTTCTTGATCTTGTTCTCTCGGTCAATCTTTCTTTGTCTTCTTCTAGCCATGACTGCATGTTTTCTGATTCCGTTTAAGATAGCTAAGATAATAATCAAGATTACTGCAGCTAGGATAGTGAAGTAAGCCCAGGTAGGAAGAGCCGTGTTCTTGAGCTTTTCCCACATCTTAACCATTTTGGAGTTTTGAGTTCCAAAATCAGCCATGACAGCTAAAGTAGGTAAGACGGTTTCATCAGGATACATCGTATCAAACTGGCGGTCTTTTTGATCAGCAGTGACATAGAAAGTCGTATCCGCATCAGTCTTATCAGTAAGTGTTCCCTTAAAGAAGTAATTTATGCTCTTAGAATAGTAGGAACTTTCTAGCTGTTCATCGCTTAAGTCATAGACTTCGCTGGATTTTACTAAAGTAAGTTCATCAAGCTTGGTTTCATCGATTCCGCCTTCTCCGTTATTAAGATCCTCATTCCATCTTAAGTCGTACCAGGATTGAATCATATTAAGGACATCATCGCCGGCAATAACTGAAGTATAGCCGATATAGTCCATATTCTGGCAGACATTTTCAGGAGTAGAGATGAAATCAACAAAGGCTTCGGCTAGTCCTTTATCGTGAACCTCTTTAGGCATGAACCAGCCATCAAACCAGATGTTAGCTCCGGTCTCAGGTAAAGAATATCTTAAGATGGTAGGATTATAAGTTGAATCATTAGCTTTAGCTTCATTGAATTCATCAGCCTGATCCATAGCATAGGCGGCATCACCAGACCAAGCTAAATCAATAGCAAAGTACTGGCCTCGAGCCATATCAGTCTTACCGGAATCGACTTCAAAGCCAAAGGCATTGTTCTTTAAACTAGTCAGGGAAGAAAGAACTCGGCTGATTGATTCATCATCGCAGAAGTTAAAAATCTTAGTTACTTTGGCGTTGTAGTCTTCATCTGATAGTTCACCACTATCATGAAGAGACTTTAAGGTTGAGAATCCTTGATAGCTGACCCCATCTAATTCAAAATCACTATCAAATGTCTTCATGACACCAACTGAATAGGTATCACGCATAGAATCCTTAATGGCAATGAGGTTAGAGTATTTACTATCCCATAAGGAAAGCCAGGATTTCATATCCGTATTCATCTCGGAGGCCGTTATGCCTTTAGAATCAAGCTTGCTGAAACCATTGTTATAGAGTAGACCTAAGGTTCCCCACATATAGCCTCGAGAGTAGTCAGTCAAAGTTTCATTATTGACTTTGATGGCAGCCATCTTGGATTTGACATAAGGTGAGACATAGGCATCATAATTAGGAGTAGAGCCATCATCGAATTTAACTAAATCATCTTCGCCGATCATCTTCTGAATGATGTAATCGGAAGAGCAGATCAAATCGTATTTAGTCTTGCCGGTCTGATACTCAGAGAGCATATTCTCGTTTGTATCATAGCAAGAGTAGTTGACTTGGACTTTTCTTCCTAGGTCAGTTAAGCAGTAATCTTCAAATTTAGAAATCAAGCCTTTGGTGGTTGTTCCGTCATCGTTTTCTTCATCTTCGGCAATATAGTCTTCGCAGTTATAGACGTTTAAGTATTCGCTTTCTTGCTGATTGGCAAAGAGAACATTACTGCCTTTAATGGCAGCATCGGAGAGGCCAGTGCAGTCGCTTCCTATTAAGAAAGAGACAGCTAAAAGCACACTGACTTTTTTAATTGAGCGGGTTAGCATTGAAGCCGATTCTCCTTTCAGCATGTGACTTACCAAAGGACTTCTTGCCTTTAGACTTGGCATTGACTCTGATGGAATAGATAATAACGATAGTTAAGACAATTAAGAAGATAATGGTTGTTAAAGCTCTTAATTCCGGAGGGACAGCACCCTTCTTGATCTTGGACTGAACTAAAGTTGACAAAGTTTCAATCTGGGAGCCACCGGATAGTAATCCTGAACCTCTGGTAAAGGCAGTGACGATGAAATCATCAAGAGATAAAGTAAATGATAGAAGCAGAGCAGCCATGATTCCTGGGATAATCTGAGGAATAATGACTTTATGAATAGCTTGGTTAGGAGAAGAGCCTAAATCCAGAGCGGCTTCATATAAGGCAGGATCCATCTGCTGGATCTTCGGCTTGACGTTAAGATAGACAAAGGGAACAGATAAGCAGCAATGACCGATTAATAAGGTCCAGAAGCTAAAGATAGAATTGCCACCAAAGAAATGCTGACCGACAAAAACAAACATAACAGTCAAAGACATAGCAATGACAATTTCGGCATTGACGACATTAATCTGATTGAGTCCTTCAATGAAATGTCTAACGCCCTTTTTGCAGTAGAAGACACCAATAGCACCTAAAGTACCAATAAGAGTAGAAAGTAAAGAAGAGATAGCAGCAATAATCAAAGTATTGCCTAAGGCTGTCATAATCTCCTTGTCCTGGAAAAGACGAGGATAAAGGTTCCAAGACCAGCCAGCCCATTGACCAGCATAAGTCGCTTCAGTAAAAGAAAAGACAATTAGATAGAGAACAGGAAGATATAAGAATAAGAGAATTAGATAGATGTAAGTATACGCAAATATTTTCTTGGCTACCATGCTGCACTCCTTTCGTCATCATGTCCCTGGAATTTCTTCGTGGAGAGCATGACAACAAAGATGATGATCAACATAATCAAAGACATAAATGAACCACCATTCCAATCGGAGTTAGAGAAGGATAAGTAAATAGAGTTACCAAAGAGCATAATTTGTCCTTCACTTAAGGTATCAGAGATAACATAGGATGAGATAGTAGGCATAAAAACCATCATACTAGCAGAAACAATTCCCGGCATTGCCTGAGGAATGATAGACCTAGTAAAGGTATGAATGCCGTTACAGCCTAAGTCCTGAGCCGCTTCAATCTGGGAATGGTCAAGTTTAAGCATGGTTGAATATAAAGGTAAGACAGTGAAAGGAATATAGTTGATGATTAGACCAATCATCGTGCAAAAGAGCGGATGTTCACCAGTAGTGGTATTACACCAGCCTAAGAAGATTGAAAGCAAATCTCTTAAGGCGCCGGTTCTTAAGACGAAGTTGATCCACATCGGCATAACAAAGAGCATGACTAAGACATAGTTTTTATTGTATTTAGGATTAGCAAGAATATAGGCTAAGGGAAAGCTAATCAATAAACATAAGGCGGTGTTTAATAGACCAATCAGGATGGATACCAAGAGAACATTTAATTTCGTGGTTGAAGTAAATAAGGAAGTGAAGGCCTGAAAGGTAAAATAGCCATCGGAATCAGTAAAAGCGTAGTAAACAATAAAGAGAATCGGAACTAAGACAAAAAGCAGAAGAAATAAAGTGAAAGGCAGTGCCAATGACTGTCTAGCAATTTTATATCGCATAGTCGTCTAACTCTCCGGTAAAGCGCATAGCGATATCTTCACGTTTGACTTTGATACCGACAATATCACCAGGGTTGAACGTATAAGGAGTATTGATGAAGAAGTCTTCATCAGTCTCAGATCTGACAAGAATGGTGTAGTAGTTTCCCTTATAGACTGAGTTGATGACAATACCGGAATCCTCGGATTCACTAGTATCATCGGAAATCTGGAAAGCATCCGGAGAGACCGTTGCAACAATTTCAGCGTTAGCAAAGTCATATTTCTTCTTATCATAGGTGACAATGCCATCAGGATCTACCGTAGCTCCAGGGAACAGCTTAGATAGATCACAGGCAAAAGGCTTATCGTCAATGTAGCAGTTATGATCCTTACCGATATAGGCATCAGTATAGATATTGCTATCATCATGTTTCTTCATTAAGTGAATGCCATCAGGATAGATAGTTAAGAAGACCGACTTAGAAACATCATAATCATCAATAGACTGAGCCAAGACCTCATTGTGTCCGATCATAATGACATACTGGTAATGAATACCCTTGAAGACCTTAGAATCAATCTTGCCTTCAAGAGAATTGGCACTAGGAGTATTAGCTAAATGGATATCTTCAGGACGGACCACGACATCCACATGCTCATTAAGATCAAAATCATCCACGCATTCGAAAGTCTTGCTAAGGAACTTAACCTGCTTCTTGCCGACAACGGTGGCATTGTAGATGTTGGAAGAACCAATGAAATCAGCGACAAAGGCATTTTGAGGCTCATTGTAGATTTTTTCAGGAGTACCAATCTGCTGAATGATGCCATCGTTCATGACAATGATGGTATCAGACATAGTTAAGGCTTCTTCCTGATCATGAGTTACATAAATAAAAGTAATGCCTAAACGCTTATGCATTTCCTTTAATTCTAGCTGCATATCTTTTCTCATCTTCAAGTCAAGAGCACCTAAAGGTTCATCAAGAAGTAGAATCTTCGGCTCGCAGATAATAGCTCTAGCGATAGCAACTCTTTGCTGCTGACCGCCTGAAAGAGTAGAAATATCTCGATCCTCAAGTTCATCAAGATCAACAATTGAAAGAGCTCTGACAACTTTATCATCTATCTCGGCTTCCGATAAATGCTTGTACTTGAAAGCCGGAACAGGAGTCTTATAAGTTTCATCGAGTTTTGAATCAAGATCCTCGAGACGAGTGTTCTTTTCCTCTTGACTGATAATCTTATCTCTCTTAATTCTGCTAATCTGGGATTTTAAGAATCTGATTCTAGGCTTATCAATCTTTAGAATCGGTTCACCAGTCTTAGACTTCAGAGGAATCGGAATCTTCTTGTTCTTTAATCCGAAGGCGACATTGTCGTAGACATCAAGATTAGGGAACAGAGCATAGTGCTGGAAGACAGTATTAATAGGTCTCTTATACGGAGGAACTGGTGTAATATCCTTGCCATCAAGGAGAATATCACCAGAAGTCGGAGTCTCGAATCCAGCTATCATACGAAGCGTAGTAGACTTACCACAGCCAGAAGGCCCAAGGATTGTAACGAACTCACCCTTACGGATGTTCAAATTCATCTTGTCAATGACAGTAACGCCGTCGAAGATTTTAGTGACGTTTTTAAGTTGAATAATATATTGAGAATCACCTTGAATTTCGGTTTGTTTCATATCCCCTCCAATTTATGATTTAGATTTATAGATTATTTTGACTAAAAATACAATAGTTTTTTGATAAAAATTTGTTGTAAAACCTTTTTGTAAAAAACCAAAAATTAAAAGTCTAGACCCCCTACCGAAAAAACTTTAGTTAGTTTTGATACAAACATTAAAAATTAGAGCACTTCAACCTTAATAAGCAAATATAAGTTGTACCTTATATCCTTACTAAAAAATCTTCAAAATCTTTGATTAAAAAAACAAATATGTTACCCAACAAAAACCAGCCTTATTTTTTTATAGTGTTTGTGGTATGATTTTTCTATCAATTAGGAGGGCTAAGATGAACACTAGTTTTTACCAGGCTTTTGTCTTCGATATGGATGGCACAATCGTTGATTCAGTCAACGACATTGCCTCTAGTGTTAACTATGCTCTAAGATTAAGTAACCTTCCTTGTAGGACTAGAGAAGAATATATCAGTTTTATTGGAAACGGTTCAGTTAAGTTAGTTCAGCGAGCCTTAGGAAAAGATCATCAAGATAAATATGAAAAAGTCTTTGCTGACTACTATAATCATTATAAAGTCCATTATGATGACACCACTAAGCCATTTAAGGGATTAATTGAAGCTCTTAATTATGCTAAAGAAAAGGGCATTCTCCTCTTTATCTATACAAACAAACCTGAGAAGATAGCCTTTGATGTTGCTGATAAGTCCTTTGGTAAGAACTACTTTACTAAATTAGTCGGTATTCCTTTAGGTGGTGTAGTTAAACCAGATCCTCAGGCTTTCTTTAAAGCCACTGAGGAATATCATCTTGATATGAAGAAAGTAGCTTATTTCGGAGATTCAGGAACCGATATCTTAACAGCTACTAACTTAGGAACTAAGAATATCTATTCTGTTAGCTGGGGCTATAAGACTAAAGAATTCTTAGAAAACTTCAATCCTCACCCTAAAGCAATCCTAAATAATCCTCTTGAAATCAAAAAAGTTGTGGATAATCTCATCTAAAGCGGTTTAAAGTTGCTTTCATGCTAGTACTTATTTAGAATACTATACATATATATTTCAGTTTCATATCTAAGGGGGACTTATATGATTATTCTGACTGGTCCGTCTGCATCTGGTAAGACTGCTACCTGTCTTTATCTTCAAGCCCATTATGGAATCAAGAAAGTAATTACCCATACCACAAGGCCCATCCGTGACGGAGAGCTCAATGATGTGGATTATCATTTCGTGAGCAAGGATGAATTTGAGAATTTGAAGAAGGACAATGCTTTTATTGAGACGGTTTCCTATAACGGAAACTTCTATGGCACTTCAAGAAAAGAAGTCAGAATCGATAAATGCATGGCCGTTGAACTAAACGGTGCTAAGACCTACTATTCACTTCATGATTCCCATATTGTTATCTTCTTCATGAAAGCTAACGAAAGCTTAAGACATATGAGAATGGAAGAAAGAGGCGATGCTCCTGAGAAGATTGTCTCTCGATTAGCTAACGATAAGACGGCTTTTGATATGACTGATGATGATAAGAAGATCATCGACTGCGTAGTTGATACGGAAGAAATGGATATTGCTGAAGCTGCTAAATACATTTTTGAAAAGTATATCGAAATTCTTAAAACCCGCCATATCGACTATCACGAAGTTATTAAAAGACTTTAAAGACATATAAAAAGACCTCCTGTCAGTAACAACACTTAGTAACAGGAGGCCTTTTTATTTTCTATTTATTTACAGTATTGGCTTCACTTGCTTCCTTAGATACTGTAGCTTTTGCCTTCTCATCTTCAATTTCCTTGAATTTCTTCTTGAATAAGACAGCACAGCAGATACCGTTTGCAATTGAGGTAATCAGCCAGGATATTGGGTAAGTCAAATAGAGGTAGAACATACTATGGAACTGCTCCATCTTAAAGAAAGTAAAGACGTAGATGATTCTTAAGACGCAGATTCCGATAAAGGAAACAACAGCTGGAAGCAAGGAATCACCTAAGCCTCTTTCTCCGGCTGCTAAGATATCAACAAGCGCCAGTAAGGAATGAGTCGACATCAGGACTAAGATATTGAGTTCTCCGTTTTTGACGGCATCATCGTTAATAACGATTAATTCTACTAACTGTTTCCTAAAGATGATTTCAATGGCGCTCATTAGGACATCTGTAGCTAAACAGAAGATTATCGACCACTTAAAAGATTTCTTGATTCCATCGATGTTTTTGGCACCATAGTTTGCAGCGATAAAGGCAATACCAGCCTGAGCAAAGCCATCCATGCCACAGTAGGTGAAGTTGTTGATTCTCGAAGCTGCTGAATCACCGGCAATTATAGCTGTTCCAAAAGAGTTGATATTGGTCTGAATGATGACATTGGCGATATCAAACATAGCAGACTGAATCCCTGCCGGAATACCGATTTTAATGATATCGACCAGTTCTTCAGTATGAGGTTTCAAATACTTAAGCTGTAAAGAAGCAAAGCCTTTCTTATTTCTATATAAGCTGATAATGGTTAGGATTGAGGAGATAGCCTCTGACATAACAGTAGCGATAGCAAGACCTGATACTCCTAAGCCACAGTATTTGACGAAGATGATATTAAAGACGACATTGATGATTCCACCGATAGTCAGATAGATGAATGGTTTGGTAGTATCTCCCATACCTCTTAAGCAGGCAGCACCAAAGTTATAGAGAAGCAGGAATGGTACTCCAATGAAGTAGATAACCATATAGGAGTTAGACATATCAATCAATTCACTAGGTGTATTCATCCATTCAAGGAAGATCTTTGACATGAAGACACCAATGATAGCTAGGACTAATCCGCAGATTAGGGCTAAAGTTGTTGAGGTCCCAATAGCTCTTTCGGCTTTTTCTTTATTTTTAGAGCCGACTGCTTTACTGATAACGACATTGACGCCAACGGCAAAGCCAATGAAGAGATCAACAATCAAGGCACTAAGGGAACCAGTGTCGCCAATTGCGCCAACGGCATTCTCACCGACAAAATTTTTGCAGACGATGTAATCAGCTAGGTTAAAAGATAACTGAAGCCAACTTGATACAATTACTGGGATGGCAAAAAGGATAATGTTCTTAGCATAGTTTCCGTTAGTCATTTCCAACTCAATTTTCTTAGCCATGCTGTTACCTTCAATTATCATCTTTGCATAATAAGCTAGACTAGTTTAGTCTTTTAAAATACTTATTCAATATGAGAGCGGTTAAAATTATTAAAACGCCTTTAAATACGCTATTTTTATTGATAAATAAATTTTAGTCATTCTTTTTTTTACACTCCTTATCACCTTATCAATGACAGCAAAAGTCAAGGAAAAGAAATTATTTATTTAATGAAAGCCAAAGAGGTTTTTGAAATTCCTTTAATCTTGATAGAAACCACTCTAACTGTATTGCCTCTTACTCTCTAAGTTGCTTACTCGTTCTTAAATGACTGGATTTCTTATCATATAATGCAAACGGATATGAAAAGAACTGATCGGGTAATCTTAGCTATCGATTTGAAGTCTTTCTATGCCTCGGTTGAATGCTTAGGCCGGGATATGGATCCCTTTACTACGCCTCTTGTTGTCGCTGATGAGGATAGGGGAGATGGCACTATTGTTCTAGCTGCTTCACCATTCATTAAGAAAGAGTATGGCGTCAAATCGCGTTGTCGCCTCTATGAAGTACCTAAGAACATCAAAGGTTTAATCATTGCTAAGCCCCATATGAAAAGATATCTAGAGGTCAGCGCCGATATTAATTCCATCTATCTTGATTTTGTTGCTGAGCAGGATCTATTTGTCTACTCTATCGATGAATCCTTCCTTGATGTCAGCGAATATTTGAAGATTCATCACGATACACCCATAAGCTATGCTAAAAAGATCATTGAGACTATTAAGTCAAAGACGGGTTTAACAGTGACCTGTGGCATTGGTAAGAACATGTTCATGGCTAAAGCCGCCATGGATATAGAAGCTAAACATAAGACAGACTTCTTAGCTTCTTGGGACTATTCTGATATTCCTTTGCATCTTTGGCCTATTAGTCCTTTAAGCAAGATGTGGGGAATCGGGCAAAGACTAGAAAAGAGACTGAATGATTTAGGCTTTTATACAGTCGGTGACATTGCTGTCTCTGACCCTAATTATCTGAAAGAGAAACTAGGAGTTATCGGAGAAGAAATCTATTATCACTCATTAGGCTATGATGATGCTCTTCTTCAAGATACATATGTCTCCAATAATCATTCTTTATCAGTTGGACAAGTGCTGTTAAGAGACTATTGCTATAGTGAAATACCAGTAGTCATTAGAGATATGTCTATTGAATTATCTGACCGCTTATTTACCTGCAAATCCTTAGCAAACAACTTTATTCTCTACGTTGGATACAAAGACCATACCGGCTATGGAAAGAAGGTTTCTTTCTTTACTCCAACTGACTCAGCCGAGAATATAGGAAAACGTTTAGTGGAAGCCTTCTTATCAGATCCTGATACGAAAAATCTTTACCGACAAATCAGTATTGTGGCCTTAGATATAGTGCCTAATGATAACTATCAAGGCTCCTTATTCGAAGATTATGAAGGGGAGAAACGAATCCGTACTTTGGAGCAGACATTGGTCTCAATAAGAGAAAAGTTTGGTACTGTCAAAGCTTTGCCCTGTTCAGCTTTGACTCTCTCTTCAACATTTATAACCAGAGCTAATCAGATTGGAGGACATCACGCATGAGAGGCATGAAGAAATGGCAGCCGTTTAAATCACTTAACGGTCAGTATGAGGTTCTTGATCAGATGAAGAAGAAAAGAAGTGAGGTTTCAAAGCCTGAGCTTTCAGAAGATGAGATTGAAAGCCTTAACCGTTCTTTGAATGATTTGAAAAAAGGCGATAATACCAAAATTGTTTTTTACCACGATCATGAAATCTATGAAAGGCAAGCGATTTTTGTCCGCTGTGATGTTTTAGAAGGACGAGCCTTTTTCTTAGGCCTTAGTGTGACTTTAGGTGACTTACTAAGTGTCTCTCCAGTATAGAAATTAGTTAGTTTTAGAAAAAAACGCTATATAGATTAAATATATAGTGATGAGGATAGTGAAATAATTCTTTACTTAGATTTAGTAAATCACTATACTAACCCTAGGCTCTTTTTTCCGAAAGAGCATATACTTTCTTGCCGGTCCCTGATGTAGGATCCGGCCGAAAGACCATAGGGAGGTATAGGAAACATGAAGAATTACGAAATCATGTACATTCTCATGCCGGATCTTGATGCTGATGCAACTAAAACTGAAATTGCTGCATTACACAAGATTATCTCAGACAACGGTGGCAAGATCACTGGTGTTAATGAGTGGGGTATGAGAGACCTGGCTTATGAAATCAAGAAGCAGACCAAGGGTTACTATGTTGTAACCGAGGCCACCTGCGAACCGAAAGCTATCAATGAATTTGATAGAATCGTTCGCCTTGATTCCAAAGTTATTAGATTCCTGATCACTGTCGCTCATAAGTAAACAGTAAAGGAGAACGTTGTATGGCTGGACTTAATCGTGTCGTCTTAGTCGGTAGAATGGTGAGAGACCCGGAGCTCAAGAGAACTAATTCTGGAACTTCCGTCACCTCATTTACTATCGCTGTCGATAATGTTACCAAGGCTGGAGCCGAAAAGACTACAAGCTTCATTCCTTGCACAAGTTGGAATAAAACGGCTGAAAATGTCGCTAAGTATTGTGCTAAGGGTTCGCTTGTCGGTATTGATGGCAGGCTTAATCAGAGAAGCTACGAAGATAAAAACGGACAAAAACGATCAGTCGTTGAAGTAATCGCTGAGTCGGTTCAGTTCCTCGAAAGAAAGAATGCAAATTCTGAATCTGGATCTGATGGTAACGAGACTAATGGCCAACCTTCTGATAATGGCAATCATGCCACCCATGAGGGAATTGATTCCTCGGATGACGATTTGCCGTTCTAAGCCTAATAGCAGTTTCTGCTGTTAAGCGGAAAGGATAACTGAATATGTATCGTAGAATGAAACCTCGTAAAAAGATTTGCTATTTCACCAAGAATCATATCAAGTATATCGATTACAAGGATGTTGAACTCTTAAAGAAGTATGTCTCACCTTCTGGTAAGATTACTGCTAAGAGAATCACTGGCACCTGCACCAAGTATCAGAGAATGCTTGCTGTCGCTGTTAAGCGTGCTAGATATATGGCTCTCTTGCCGTTTGTCGCTGACTAATCAGCAACTAATTAGCTCCGGATGCATCACCGGAGCTTTTTTTATTCCTCTAATAGAGATAAAATAAACCATATGATTAAAGCATACAGTAAAGACGCCGATTACTCCTATACGGAAGGATTCTTTCCGACTTTTGAGATGATCAATTTCAAGAAAGAATATTTTAAATGCTTGTATGTCGCAAGTGATGCTATCAATAGTGAAGGCTATCTAAAACTAACTAAATTAGTTGACCCCAAGAAAATAATTATTTCTGATAAACCTTTTAGTATTGTCAAATCCAAAGATAATTCTCATGTCCTAGGTGTTTTTGAGAAATTCACTTCTAAACTTGATGAGAACACCTGCCATTTAGTGATGGTGAATCCTAGCGATATGGGTAACCTAGGCAACGCCATGCGTTCTCTTTTAGCTTTTGGCTACCACGATTTAGCTTTGATTGAGCCTTGCGCTGATATGTTCAATCCTAAAGCAGTAAGAGCCTCTATGGGTGCTATCTTTAAAATCAGAGTACAATCATTTAAAACCTTCGACGATTACATTAAGGAATACAAACGCCCTTATTATCCTTTTGTCCTCGATACTTCTAATCCTTTAGGTAAAGTGAAATTTAAGAAGCCTTGCTCTTTAGTCTTCGGAAATGAAGCTACAGGGCTTCCCTCTTCTATCCACAACGAAAACAATGTCCGGATTGAACAATCGGATGAAGTTGATTCTTTAAACTTAACTACCTCAATTGCTGTTGCTTTATATGAATTAAAAAAGAACTAGAAAAGGCTAAGCTGAGTAGAAGAATCATCGGCTTTGATATCAGGGCTTTTTAAAGTACCTATATCAAGGAGCGTTTTAGTTTCATCTAAATAGAAAGAAGCCTCGTCTTGATTGATAGCAAAGGGCATCCGATAGTGGTAGTAGGCTACTTCTTCATTCGGTTTCTTTGTCAAAATGACAAACTCGTTGTGACTATATAAGCCTAACAAATAGAAAAGCTTTTCCTTAGCCTTGAAGCGATGTTCGACATGATATTCATCATCTTCAAAGAAAGCCGTAATAGGTATTAGGCATCTTTGCTTCTTAAAGAGGTCGGCAAAAAGAGGTCTTTCAGAAACGGTTTCAATCCTGGCATTATAGACAGGCTTGTCATACAAAGTAAAACCAAAGCCCATTTCTCTTAAGTAGGGTTTCCTATCAATAGCCATAATAATAGGAGCCTTATTTAAGACCTTAATATCTTTTTGCTTTAAGATAATATCTGAATAACCGGATACAGATTTAAGCGAAGTGAATTCATCGCTTTCAATCTGATAGTGACGACACATTAAAGCACTAAGCCTTTCATGATTGTGGCGGCAAAGAGGAAGTAGAAGCAAATGGAGATGACATCAAGAATATTTGAAATCAAAGGCTGAGACATGACGGCCGGATCAAGATGAATCTTCTTAGCTAGCATCGGAAGAGAGACACCCAAGAACTTAGCTAAGATGATTACCACTAAGAAAGTCAAAGAGACGACAGCGGCAATACTAAGATAGAAGGGAGTATAGTTTCCGCCATACTGGGTATTGACTACTTCAATATCGCCAGCTGAAGGAGTGACTAGATGGCAGTATAATTCAACCAAGATCCATCCAAAGGAGAAAAGAGCCATAACAATAGCAGTGATAGCCGCGGCTTTGAATTCCTTAAAGGCTGTCTTAAAGTACTGCTTAGGGGAAATATTCCCTAAGGCTAACTCTCTAACAATTACAGTAGCCGTCTGGTCAGAGGCGTTGCCGTTAGTTCCCATCACTGAAGTCAAGAAAGGCGTTAAAAGCGGAATAGTAGCAATAGCACTATCAAGGTAGGACATTGCCATTGAAGTGAAAGTGTTCAAAACTAAGAGAATAATAATCCAGAAAGAGTAACTCTTAACAAGCTTAAGGACTGGTGTCTTTAAATAAGGCTGCTCAGTAGGAAGCATAGCAGATGAAAGCTGAATATCCTCAGTGTTTTCAGCGTTGGCGACATCCATGACATCATCGAAAGTAATTATACCTAGCATTCTTTTGCTGCTATTAGTGACAGGCATGACGGAAATATCATATTTTCTAAAGTCCTGAAGAACGATTTCCTGATCAGTATCAGCTTCAACAGAGACAAAGTCATTCTTCATCAAAGACTTGAGAATATCAGTGGAATCAGCTTCTAAGAGCTTATCTAATGTGATAACGCCGACTAGTCTTCTAGTGTTATCAGTGACAAAGATTTCCCAGACAGTTTCTAGGCCTTTGCCGTTAGTCTTAATCTTTAGAAGAGCATCATTGACAGTATCGGTATCCTTAACTGAAAGATACTCAGGTGTCATGATGGTACCGGCACTATCGTCTTTGAATCTCAAATAAGTAGAAATTCTAGCTCGGTCTTCATTGTTGGTAGCTTTTAAAACCTTGTTAACCAAATTAGCCGGTAAGTCATCGACAAAATCGACGAGGTTATCAGTAGCCATGCTGTCAACAATGTTCTGCAAGTCAGCGGAAGAAAAAGCCTCTACGACTCTTTGCTTGGTTTCCTGACTTAAGAAAGTAAAGATAGGGGCAGCATCATCGGATTTTATGGACTTAAAGAAGAAAAGCAAATCCTCTTCTTCTAGGTCATTCAAAGCTATAGAAACGTTATGAGGATCATATTGAGAGACAGTCATCTGAAGCAAGGAAGTGTTGCGGTTTTTTACGATAGCCTTTAAAGTCTCAGGATAAAGCGGATGGTTGACCTTTCCGGTTAACGAATTATCAACCTCAATCTCTTTATCTGAATCGGCGTTTAACTCCTTGAGGAGTTCATCAGTCATCTTTTCGTCTTCATTCTTTTTCATGATGATGTCCTCCTTTTAAATTAAACCAACGGCCATGGTCAATAAACCAGGGTCGATAGAATTGATGATGGCTTCAGCTGTTCCAAAGTAGACCAAGAGAGTAAGAATATCCATCAAGGAAGCAATCAAGGGCCCGCTCATAAAAGCAGGATCAATATGGATGACTTTAGCAAACATAGGTAAAATTACGCCGAAGAGCTTAGCAAAGGTAATACCAAAGAGGAAGGAAACTGAGACAATAGCGGCGATAATCATAAACCCGTTCTGGGTAGTGCCAAAGTAGGTGGCTAAGTTAGCTTCCATCTCAGCGGTGGTATTAAGAATAGGAGTATTTAATTCCATCATCACCCAGCCAAAGTTAAAGACGGCAACCAACAAAGCTGTTAAGAAACCAGCTAGTAATTCTTTTCCGGCGACCTTAAAGAAATATTTGTTCTTGATTTCTCCTGTAGCTAATCCTCTAGTTACTGATGAAGTGGTTTGATCACCGGCATCACCACAACTATCAGCTAAAGCAGGAATAAAGGAAATCAAAATTGGTAAAGTCATTAGGGCTCTTTCAAAGCTAGAAATAATCATAGCTGAGAAGGTATTGAGAACTAAAAGAATAATAAGCCAGATAACATAAGACTGAGCCAACTTAAAGGTCTTAGTCTTCATATAGGAAGTGCCCATCTTGGCGACACCGCCTTGTCTTAAGACATCCTCAGTGTTCTCTTCTTCAATGACATCCAAGACATCATCGAAAGTGATGATACCTAACATCTCACCTTTTCTGGAGATAACTGGAAGGACAGCTAAATCATATTCTTTGCAGATAGGGATAGCTTCCTCCTTATCGGCAATAGGTGAAATATAAGGGAAATCCTTTTGCATGACTTCACTTATTTGCTTATTTTCATCTTCAAACATCAAGTCTTCAAGATTTTGAATACCCAAGACAATGTTATTACTATCAGTAATAAAGATGGTTCTAACAGTTTCAAGTGTATTTCCGAGAAGCTTTACCTTTTGAAACACAGTCTTAATCGTATCAGTAGGAGGTACAACCAAGTAATCGGTTGTCATGATGGAACCGATGGTATCATCAGAGAAGCGGGCTAGTTTTACAACCGTTGCTCTTCTTTTAGCCGGTAAAGCTAAAAGTACTTTATCTCTTAATGATTTGGTGAGATCTTCAACAAAATCTGCTAAATCATCAGTAGGGACATTAATTAAGACATTAGTTAAGATTTTACGAGGTAAGTTATTGCAAAGGTACTCTCTAGTCTCAACAGAAAGATAGGAAAATATTTCTCCTAAGGAATCATAGTCATCGACCATTGAGAAGAAGATATTAGCTTCTTCATCAGAAAGCTCGTTTAAAGCTTCAGCTATATTAACATCGGAATTTTCCTTGTTAATTTGAATAACGCTGGCTTTATCATTAGTGATTAAAGACTGGTGTAATTCATCTGCTGAAAGGGGATTATTGACATGAGTGTCAGTAATATCCTGCTCATCGATGGTCTTTTCTTCTTTATTTTCTTGCTGGTTATCAGTCATGTTTAATGCCTGTTTATCTTATATATTAACCTATAGCAGTTAAAGAAGAATAGGGTTAGGCCAATATATGTTCTATTTTGTAACCTTAGCTATTAACTCATCCAGTTCTTTTACTGTATGGGCAATTAAGCCAGGGTTTGCTTTTTCAATCTCTTCACAGCGGTTGTTAGGATAGCCATAAGTAGCTGAGATAATGTCAACAGAGACATTTCTCATCATCTTTACATCAGCGATAGTATCGCCAATATAAATTACATCATCTTTATTAAGCCCATAATCATGAAGTAATTTAACAATAGATTCTTCTTTGTTGCTCTTATCCATAGCACCAGTATAGTTTTTAACAAAATACTGCGATAAACCTAAATCTTTTAAGGAGATATCTAAAGTCTCTTGGCTTCTTCCAGTTAGCATAACGACTAATAAGTTCTTTTGTGAACTATATTTCTTTAATAAATCCCTCATTCCAGGGAATGGTTCTTTTAATAAGATCTTTGATTGTTCTTTATAGACATTTAAAAAGTAAGACCAAGCCTCTTTAAAGCTCTTTTCATCGACAAACTTCGCGATGATACCTTTTTCCGTGGGTCCATAATATTTAATAATGTCTTGTTCTGTGAAAGCGGGGTTAGCAAACTTCTTGATAGCTTGATACATCGTGTATCTTTCCAGCTTGACACTATTACCGATAGTCCCATCGAAATCAAAGGCTAAAACAGTCTTCTTTTTCATACTCGACCATTGTAACAAACTATTTAGCAAATGGGTTCAAAAATCGATATTATTTTTTGAACTTTATTTATATAAAGGCAGTATTGGCTTTTTAGCCTCTAAATAATGGTTACATTTAGCGATAATTTAATGAAAAGACCTAACTTACATATAAAAAATAAAGGCTAAAAAAGAAAAGACATATTTTTAATATAGGAAGGCCAAGATAGTTCTCGATTTTTTCTTAAAAGTAATCCGTGTTGTTAAATCAGCCGTCTAAATAGGTCACTTTAAAGAATGATTATTATAATACGTAAGAAATCTGGGATTATAGTTTTTAACGAGAAAAGGAATTCTTAAAAAGATAAAATAAAAATTTACATATGTCAAATTACAATTTATATTGACAAAATTGTATAGGTAACATATAATTTTTAATAAAGAGGAATAATTAAAATGAAATTTAAAATCTTGAGTATTGTTCTAATTTCTTCTTCCTTTATTTTGGATGTGGACGATTTTCAAAATAGATCTTTTTCTTTTTATGAGAAAGCACTCGGGCAGGTGTCTGCTTCAGAAATCATAGGCGTTTCTGAGAACGTTTATCCAAAAGAATTATCATTGGTTCATTTCAAATCAGGAAATGGTGTACTGATTTCTTATGCAAAATCAAAAAAAATTGTTGGCTCAATTCTTTTTGAACCCAACGGGGAAGATTATTGTATCGCTGCAATATATAAAGGACACAGTATTCCTTTTACTTTAGATAACAATTATTGTTTGTCACCATTTGATTTTGTAACAAAAGAAGAATTCTCTACTTCAAAGCTTCAAAATCCACTTGACTCTTCTACTATTTATAATAATACTAGTGCAATTAAAGACTCTAGAAGAACAAGATTTAATCAGCAAAGCACAAGTGATTTCTTTAGTGTTGATCTATCAACTCATCTCTATATGTATTCTGCTTATTATTTATCTGAAACCAGAATACTTAATGTTCCTAATTATATGAATACAATGTTTAACCATAATGGTTGTGTTCCTACTACTGCAGCAATGTACTTTTCATTTTTAGATCGTGAATGCCCAGGGAAAAATAATCTAATTGATGGAACTCTTCCTCTTCATCATACTGAAAACATTAGTGCTGTTAATTCTTTTATTTCCTTATTGGGAAATGATTATTTTTATACCACCACACGTGGGACTTATAATAATAAAATAGCACCTGGCTTTTCCAATTATTTAAAAAGCAAGGGACTTGACTCTTATAATGCATATAACTTTACCGATTTTTCAGATTATGTTTCAATCATTAGAGATACAGCTAATCCCATACCGATTACACTAAATATTAATCATGAAGTACTTGGCATTGGGTATAAAATTTTGCCGACAAACACTGGGGCAACTAATTACGCTATTGCAAATTATGTTTATAACGATTCTATGGAAGAAGTAACTTTTCCTATTTCAAATGTTTCTTTTTACACTGAAATCCATTCATAAGGAGAAACAATAATGAAAAAATCTTTAATTTGCCTTTTACTTTTTTCTTCTTTCTTACTATTAGGTTCTTGCCAGAAGGGAACGACATCTACTTCTTACGAGATTGATCCAGCATTTACTTATCCGGATACTACTCCTGATAAGCTATCCTATTTATCTGATAACTGGGAAACCTATGATACAGGCGCTGATAAGGAAAAAGGATATCAGATTTTTAAAGATGCCTTTGCCAAGTGCACTTTCTATGCTACGGAAGAGCTTGTTGGCCCACATCCAGGTTTTACTTTTACATGGAATGACGGAAATGAACTTGGTGTGAAACTAGGTGGGGATGAGAAGGAAACCAGTCTTATTATTTCTAGCACTTTTGTTAGCTTTACAAAAACAGAATCTAACAAGTATCTTCTAGGTACTTTTAGTGATGAATCCATGTATCAAAAAATCAAAAGCTATTCTACTGAATGTGAAGAAAACAAAAAGTAGAAATCTATTGTAATATTTTGACTTTAAAGTCTATGAGTTGCTTTCTAATTAATTTGCAGGTGATTTAGATTTTTTATTTGATTCACTTATTAAAACAAAAAGGTTTTTATAGTGGCATT
>Ga0265294_10003731_pt1 | contig 19302 bp, 17 predicted proteins | sample MunlanPumphouse3_FD_192504 | JGI IMG/M metagenome (GOLD analysis project Ga0265294, IMG submission 192504) | Groundwater microbial communities from a municipal landfill in Southern Ontario, Canada - Pumphouse #3 | ecosystem: Environmental > Aquatic > Deep subsurface > Groundwater | place...
CTTTTTCATGAAACCCATATCGCCCTGCTCGACCTGCTATTTGAACAATTTCATTAGGGCTTATCAGTCTTCTCTCCACTCCATCAAACTTTTCGCAAGTTGTAAACAAAATAGTTTTAATAGGCAAGTTTAAGCCCATTGCAATAGCATCTGTTGCTATTAAAATATCGCTCTCTCCGTGTCTAAAGCGTCTGGCTTCATCTCGTCTGACTTCAGGGGATAAATTGCCATAAATAACGGAAACTTTATGATATTTTTGCAGTTTCTCTTTATACTTTAAAACCTCTTTACGGCTAAAAGCAATCAAAGCCGTTCCTGCTTGTAAATCTCGTAAAACAATTGGATTGTCTAAAAGTTCCAATGGATTTTTTCGTTTAAACCGAACAATTTCAAGCTCTTCGCCTAAATATTGGGCTATTTTTTTAATGGCATCAAGCGCACTGACACTTCCTGTCATAATCACTTTTTTTGAAGGAACTCCAATAATAGCATTGACCCACGCCCATCCTCTGTCAATATCATCTAACATTTGAACTTCATCAATTACAGCTACATCTACATCCATACTAAAGTCTACCATCTCAATGGTTGAGCAAACATAAGAGGCTTCTTCATCTAAAATCTGCTCTTCGCCTGTAATAAGGGTTGCATTTATATTTTCTTTTTTAAAACTCTCATAGCCTTCAAGTGCTAACAGTCTTAAAGGGGCTAAATAGATTCCGCAATCGGCACTTTTAAGTTCGCTAATAGCTTTATAAGTTTTACCACTATTAGTAGGACCCACATAAAAATAGAGTTTTCTGTTCATGCTTCGTGCTATAGGATAGAGTTGTTTTAAATCGCAATTTAAAAGCTCATGCAGTTTTTCTTGCCAGTTTGTGTTCAATGATTTTTCTCTTTTATAAGTAATGAATAGATTTTATCATAAAATATTAAATTTGCTATTATAAAAATCTCAATAAAACAGTATTGTTAAGTTAAGGATAAAATTAAATGAAGTGTGAATATTTTTCAAAATGTGGAAGCTGTACTCTTTTTGAATACACCTATGAAGAACAACTAAACTACAAAGTTAAAATAGAAAAAGAGCGTTTTAGTTCCTTTAATATAGATCAATTTGACATTATAAAAAGCCAACCCGAACACTTTAGAAGTCGTGCTGAGTTTCGTATTTGGAAAACAGTTGATGAAAAAGAGTATATGACCCTTTCATACGCCATGAACGATTTTAATAGAAATATTTTACAAATTTCAAGCTGTTCAATGGTTAGTCCTAAAATCGCAACCCTTATGCCTATTTTACTTGAAGCCTTACAACAAGAGGAGATTTTAAAAGAAAAACTCTTCACCATAGAGTTTTTAAGCACCCAAAACGACAAAACATTAGTAACTCTAATTTACCACAAAAAACTAAATGAAACGTGGACAGCAAAAGCCAAACCCCTAGAAGAACAACTCAATATAAAAATAATAGGTCGTTCTCGTGGACAAAAACTAATCCTAAGTGAAGATTTCATCACCAACGAATTCAAAATTCAAAATTCAAAATTCAAAATTCAAAACCATGAGGGTGGTTTTTCTCAGCCTAATGAAAATGTAAATACACAAATGATTGCATGGGTACTAGAACACATTAAAAGTGGTGGTGATTTGTGTGAATTATATTGTGGAGGAGGGAACTTCACCTTGCCTCTTTCAACAAAGTTCAACAAAGTGTTAGCCACGGAAATTTCAAAAACCTCAATAAAATCTGCCAAAGAGAGTTGCACTCTAAATAATATTACCAACATTGAGTTTGTCCGAATGAGTGCTGAAGAGTTTGTAGAAGCGCTTAATGAAACTCGTGAATTCAACCGTTTAAAAGAGATACACCTAAACGATTACTCTTTTTCACAAACCACAAACCACCAATCACCAACTACCATCTTCGTAGACCCACCAAGAGCTGGACTAGATGAAACCACAAGAACACTAGCTAAACAGTTTGAACAAATTATCTACATCTCCTGCAATGCCCAAACCCTACACCGAGATTTAGAAGAACTTACAAAAACACACACCATAAAACACTTTGCACTATTTGATCAATTCGCCTTTACTAAACATATAGAGTGTGGTGTTATTCTGGAAAAACAAAACTAAAGAATTGCATAGCTTTTAACCCTTTTTGAGTTAACTTTTCTTAACCTTAGCTTTAACTCTTATTTATTTTATGTAATTACCAATTTTTACTCAAAAAAGCCCTACTCGCAAGTTGACATACTTTAGAGCTTTAGGTTAATCTTATAACATAAAATGAAAAAGGGTAAAAGATGAGAATCAATACTAACATTGCATCACTTAATGCACAAGAATCAAACAGTAACACCAATAAACTACTTAATAACTCTCTAGAAAAATTAAGTTCTGGGTTACGAATAAATAAAGCAGCCGACGATGCTTCTGGTTTAGCAATTGCAGACAAACTAAGAACTCAAGTTACTTCTTTAAATCAAGGAATAGATAACGGCAATTCAGCTATTGCACTGTTACAAATTGCAGATAAATCTATGGCAGAACAATCTAAAATTTTAGATACCATTAAAGCCAAATTAATTCAAGCAAACACAGATACCACTTCAAGTGCTGGGCGACAAGCCATTGCAAAAGATATTGGTAAACTGTTGGAGCAGTTAAATAATATTGGGAAACAAACCAACTATAACGGTAGACAATTAATTTCTGGTGCAGATGGGATCACAAGCTCAAGTGCATTGTCATTTCAAATTGGGGAAAAATCAAGCGATATGGTTACGGCTACAGCTATTTCAGCAAACACTATTGGTCTAGCTCTAGGGGGTCTCTCTTTAGCGGTTACTTCTGCTACCATGAATGCTGAAGATTTAAAAACAGATGCAACTACGCATCAAGCCAGTGTAGATGCCGCTATTACTAGTCTTAACGTTTACAGAGCCGACATTGGGTCAACTCAAAATCAAGTAGAATCAGCGGTGCGAAACTTAATGACACAATCAACCAATGTTAAAGCAGCTGAATCAATCATTAGAGATGTGGATTATGCACAAGAGAGTGCTAACTTTAATAAACAAAATATCATTGCACAAGCAGGAACATTTGCTATGAGTCAAGCTAATCAAGTACAACAAAATGTTCTTAGATTACTTCAATAGTAAATATTTTCGTTAAATTTTATATTTTTTACCCATTTTAAGCCCAGACTGAAAAGTTTGGGCTTTTTTTATTCCTAAAATTATCTACACAACCCCTACAATTAGCCCTTTATAAACTTTATTTATTAAATTTCAAAAAATACTAACCATTTCTTATTTCTAATTGAATATTAAGCTAATATTAAGAAATGTTGTGTCATACTTCTTTTATCAATTAGGGATTGATTAATTCCGAAGAGATTAGCTTCTAAAGTTTTTCTCTATGCTTGGTAACACAAGAAGGTTTTTGGGTGAAAGTTTCTTATGAAGTTTTCAATGTGTCATATATAAAAAGGATTTATTATGAGAATCAATACAAACGTATCTTCGCTAAATGCGCAAGAGTCAGCAGCAAATACCAATAAATTAATGCAAAATTCGTTGGAGAAATTAAGTACAGGTTTAAAAATTAACAAAGCATCAGATGATGCTTCTGGTTTAGCCATTGCGGACAAATTAAGAACGCAAGCTACTTCAATTAACCAAGGGATTGATAACGGGAATTCAGCAATTGCACTGTTACAAATTGCGGATAAATCAATGGCAGAACAGTCTAAAATTTTAGATACTGTTAAAGCGAAATTAATTCAAGCAAATACTGATACTACTTCAACTGCAGGTAGAGCATCAATTGCTAAAGACGTTAAAAAATTGTTGCAACAATTAGATAATATTGCACAACAAACAAACTATAACGGTCAACAACTTATCGCTGGAACAACAGCTGGTGCTTTAAATGGTTCTGCACAAGCTGCATTATCGTTTCAAGTGGGTGAAAAAGCAGCTGATAATATTGGAACAGCCGCTATTAATGCAACAACTAAAGGTTTAGGTTTAAGTTCATTAGTTTCAAATGTTGGTGGAACAGTTGCAGGTAGCACAACAGCAGGTACTTTAGATGCTGGAGCATTAAAATCAGCAGCAGGTACGTTACAAGCAGCAGTTGATAGTGCTATTGAAACACTTAATGGATATAGAGCAGACACAGGGTCTACTCAAAACCAAGTTGAATCGGCTGTTAGAAACTTAATGACTCAAGCTACTAACGTTAAAGCAGCAGAGTCTATTATTAGAGATGTGGATTACGCTCAAGAGAGTGCTAGTTTTAACAAACAAAACATTATTGCACAAGCTGGGACTTATGCTATTTCTCAAGCCAATGCAGCTCAACAAAACGTTTTAAGACTTTTACAATAGTCTTCTGACTTCGTTCTCTTTTTATTAAAGCCCAAACTGAAAAGTTTGGGCTTTTTTTATATTTGTTTTAAATAAGTTATATATTTTTCCAATAAATTATTTAACTGCTCTAAAAAAACAGCTTCAACTTTTTGAATCTTACTTTGTTCATTTTTAATCTTTTGAGTATTTAAACAGTAATAAATATATTGTAAACTTACATTAAAAAAATGCATAAAAACAATAAGTAAAAAACTACATTGAACTTTTGGAAATAAAAAGTTATCAATCAGCTTTTTTATTCGTTCGTCAAATACTTCAAAGCTTTTAGAAGGAGTATCTTGAAACTCTTCAATAACAGTTTTCAATGTTACTAAATATTCTAACTCCTTTATTAAACTTTCGCGGTCTTCTTTTGAAAGTGTAGTCTTGGACATTTTATTTAGAAATGTTTTTAATTGGTCTTTAAGAGTTCCTCTTTCAAGCGTCTTAAATGATTCAATTTCAATTGCATCGATTCTACAAGGTAATGTTCCTTCAAAAAAAGCACCATGAGAACTAAGATTATAAATCGTTTGATTTTTCTGTTTGCTAATAGCAATATTACTGTTTAAAGAATTAATAGAAAGAGCAAACAATCGGTTCGTATAAACCGTTGTGTCAAAGTTTCCTTTTACTTCTATTAACTCTTTGTCCAGCGATATAAAATCATTTTGTTCTGTAAATCTTTTATTTTTAAAATCTTCGTCGTAACTTCCTCTTGAATACCCTTGCATATGAGTATCCCCTGTTTTTTGATTAAGTGCTAAATCCAATCCAAGTAAGTAAACATTTTTAAATTTTAAACCCACCAACATACTAGCAGCCATCTCTCCCACACTAACGCCTTTATGACAAATATTGTTACTATGCAATGGTTTGTTGGTTTCATATAAAAAGATATTCTCTTTTTTAAATTTGTCTAAAATTCTCTGATCGGTGTTCATTGATGCCATCAAAAAACTCTCTTGAAGAGATTTAACAGTTACATCGTCAAATTGTTTGTGGTTTAATACCTTAAATTGCGGGTCAACTGTTGCAATAATATCAGCGTGAATGCCATGTTTAATTAGAGTTTTATTAACCGCTCCAATAGATACAATAATAAACTTGTCTTGATGTTCTTTAACCCATTGAATATTTTCATGAAGCGATGGACCAGCAGCTAAAAACAAAACAGGAGTATCTTTTAAAGAATCAGAACAATCACTGTTAAACTGCAACACAGGATAGTGGTTAATCCGCTGGGTTACATTTTTAAAAATATTTTCTAACATCATATGGTAGGTAAAAGAGGTTCCTTTAAATGCTAAGCTAAGAGTTAGTATATGATTGAAGTACTCTTCCACATTATCATCTGTTGTAAAATATTTAATCATATAATTTTCGTGAGCTCTGTTCATAAAAAATATCTCTAATTTTGCTTCTCTTTGACCCACATCATCCATTATTGAAAAAACTGCGGTTTTACCCTCTCTTGCTAGATTGGAGTAATCCACTACAAATAAAGAGAGTCTGAAAATTTCTAAATTGGCTTCACATACAAAAAAAGTTTTAGCTTGAGTTTTTTCTAAAATAAGAGGAATATGTCTTCCTAGTTTGGTACCTATAAACATAAATTTATCAATATATTTAAATTTTTTAAAGCGGTAATCTCCAATATTATTCTCAAGTACTTTAACATAAGGAAGAATATCGTTTGCCAAACATCTTTGTGAGTAATCAAAATCGCAAAAGTATTCTACTTCATCAAAAACAGTAGTGTACTGTTTGCCTTGAAAAAACAGAGGCTCAAAAAGCGAGAAACTGCCTTTAGAAGTAAAATCTACTGAGTGCAAAGCATTGCGGTTGTACTTTTGTGGTTTTTTGTTGTACAAATAGCGTTTATTTTTGTGGTCATACACATCAAAATCGCCCTCTTCTTTTAAAAATTCTAAACTGCAGTTCTCTTTATATGCCCCTGTATTAATAGCAAGTGAGAGAGCATCTACTCTTTGATATAAACGGTTGTCATACTCACTTAGAAAAGCCAAATTGGCTAAAAAGGTCGTAACCAGTGCATTTTGTAACTGTTCTTGAGCATTTTCTAAAGACATTTAATAACCTTATTTTAATATTTGAAAGATTATACTACGACATGAATAAAAATCAAGAATTAGAAGCTCTTTACGACACAGTTGCTCAACTTTACTTTAAAAACCTCCAATTTCTTGAAACCCAACAACCAGCACTTTTTAATAAAATAAAAGCCTTTGAAGCACTCAATATTGAGCAATACTTTTTAGAGTTTGTCAACAACCATTTTGAACTAATAAATGCCAACGGCAAACACTATTATGGGTGCAACCCTTTTTTAGATGCTCAACATCGTTGCCAAAACATAGAAGAAAAACCTGCATTTAATTTGCTTAAAACAGAAGAGATAACTAACGGTGTGAATTACAAAAACTCTATTAACGCCTTTGAATATATCAACGACTTTTTAGAACTGCCAAACAACAAAGAGAAAAAACCCTTTGACAAGTTCATCTTTTTAGGAACACTTTTAGGCGTTCATCTTAACGATATTCATAATGCCCTAAAAGCAAAAGCCTATTTAGTATGTGAACAAAACCTTGAAATATTTAGACTCTCAATTTTTTTAACCGACTACGAAACCCTACACAAAGATGCCAAACTTTTTTTTTGTATAGCTGAAGATGAGTCAAATACCCACAAAAGCATAGACCAGTTTTTAAACTACAAACCACAATACAACCATCAAATTGGTTTTGAAGTTGCACGTGAAGAAAATATCTCTTTCATAGATACCCTCACAAAAGCATGTGTAGATTATGACCCCTATAACTACCCGTTTTCAGAGTATTTAGTGAGTTTAAAACGCTCCTTTTACTGCAAACTCCAAACCAAACACGGACTTTTAGATTGCTCAAAACAACAAAATATTTTAGCTAAACCCATTTTGTTTTTAGGAGCAGGTCCTAGTTTGGCTTCAAGTATAGAGTGGGTTTATATGCACCAAAATGCATTTACACTTGTATGTGCAGCTGCTTGTTTGAGGCGTTTAGAGCTTTTAGATATTGTGCCAGATATTATTTTAAGTGCCGACGGACAGTACAAACAAGTCATACGACAATTTGATGTTCAAGAAAAATATTATAAAAATAGCCTAGCCATAGTATCTGTAAAAACCGATTTTGAAGTGCTGCAAAAGCTCAACGCAGCAAACACCTTTTTTATGCCAGACAACCTAGAACTTTTTGAAAACAGTGGCTTTTTAACAGGCGTAACCGTAGGCGACATAGGTTTAGATTTGCTTTTACGCATGGGGGCAAAAACCATATATATGCTAGGGTTTGATGCTTCTGTCTCTTTAGAAGGCAAAACACACGATGGCATTTATAAAACCAATAAAGTAGCCCTTACACAAGCAAACAGTGTAAAAAATAGTGGCATAAACACACGAACTGATTTAATAAAAGTAAAAGGCAATTTTGAAGAAGAAGTTTGGACATTTATACAATACAAACAGATGATTGACTCCATTGAAACAATAGTTTCAAACCACATCAACAAAGCCAAAATCTACAATCTTTCCAACGGTGCTTACTTTAAACACACCCTTCCTTTAAAAAAAGAAAATATAAACTGGAATGAGTTTACAGCACTTAATAAAAATGAACTTAAAAACTCTATAAAAGAAGCTCTAAAAGCCCTTTCAAGCAAAACATTAACACCACAAGATATAAACGATATTAAACAAGAACAAAAAATCATTAAAAAGCTTCAAACTATTTCAATAGCCCAATTAACCAAAGAGTTTAACAAACTAAAAAGTACCTATAAAAATAGTTTAAGCCTTCAAATTCTAGAAAAATTCTTTGATTTAATCACTCCCTACAGCACTTCAAAAAACACTCAAAAAGCAGAAGAGTTGCGCTACAAACAGTTCAAAGAGATAGTAAATGAGTTAGAAAAATTCTATTCAAAATTAAACTATCCAATTCTTTAAATTAAATAAAACTGGAGAGGTAACTTAAATTCAGACACATTAATTCCACTCTCTATGCTGCTGTTACAGACTGTAACAATTCTATTTTTTCTTCAAATTCTACTGGTGATAAACCATTTAAATAACTATGAGATCTAACTCTATTATAAAACAGTTCAATGTATTTAAATATCTCTAATTTTGCTTGTTTTTTTGTATAAAAATATGTTTGATAAACTAGTTCATTTTTTAGTGATTTAAAAAAGCTTTCAGCAACGGCGTTATCCCAGCAATTTGAACGTCTGCTCATACTTTGAACAATATTATGTTTTTCTAGCAAATCTTTATGACTGTAAGAAGCATATTGGCTTCCTCTATCTGTATGCCACAACAAACCTTTTTGAGGGTTTCTATGACTTATAGCCATATTTAAAGCATCATTTACTAAACTAACTTTCATTGTATCATCCATACTCCAACCAACTACTTTTCTTGAGTATAAATCAATCACAGTTGCTAAGTACAGCCAACCTTCACCTGTTGAGATATAAGTTATATCTCCTACATATTTCTCATTTGGATTTGAAGCATAAAAATCTCTATTTAAAATATTTGGAGCAATTGGAAGATTATGATTTGAATCTGTTGTATTTTTATATCTTCGTTTCATTTTAACTTTTAATTTAAGCTCTTTCATAATATTTGAGATACGCTTTCTTGACACAAACAAACCAAAATTTAAAAGCAATCTATCTTGTATTCTTCTAGTTCCATAGGTATTCTTACCTTCAGTAAAAATAGATTCTACAAGTTCATTTAGTTTTATATCAACTTTTTTAATTACACTACCAGAGCTTACCCAATGGTAGTAAGATGCTCTATTCACTTTTAGAACTTTGCACATTAATTTTATACTGAAACTCTTTTGATATTCTTGTATCCAGGCATATTTTAAAGAGTTTCTTTTGCGAAATATGCCGTTGCTTTTTTTAAGATATCTCTTTCTTGTTTGAGTATCTTATTCTCACGCCTTAGGCGTTTTAACTCTTCTGTTTCACTCTCTAGTTGAGTGTTTTTTAAATTAATATTTCGTGTTGGAAGATTATGCTCTTTTTTATATGCAGTTACCCAAGAATATAATGTTGTTGGATTTATATCTAAATCTGTTGCTACTTTTACAACACTTTCATTATTGTTAATAATAAGCTGCACTGTTGAATCTTTAAACTCTTTACTATATTTTTTCATGATAACCCTTATTCATTTTATTTTAACGTAGAATTATTTAAATTCTTTGTCTGAAATTAGGTTACCTCTCCAAACTATAATTTCATTTTAAGTAAAATTATCCTAAAATCTACCAATTTATTAAAAGAGGAAAACTCTATGTCTTCACTTCAAAAAGAACCCAAAATTTACGGAGCAGTTGAGAGCGAAAGCTACATAACCTTCACAGGTTTCTGCAAAAAAATCTACAACACCACCCAACAAGAAGTAGAAGTATTTATAGATGGCGAAAAAACAGAAACTATTCTAGCCAACGAAAAAATACAAGACATAGAAAACAAATACGAAGTTTTTGACACCAAAGGGTTTTGCTTTACTTATAAACTCCCAAAAGAGTTAATAGGGCAAAAACATAAACTAGAGTTCAAAACCAAAGATGGAGAGCAACTAGTACACTCACCTACACAATCACTTGATAAATTTAGTCCACTTTATAATCAAGCGATGTTTATAGAGAGTTTAAATCAAGAGTGTGCATATAATGCCATAAAAGATGGTTACGCAAAGAACCATTTAAGCTTTATAGCCATTGAAGAAAATTTAGAAGATGAAGCTTTTATAGAATATGTGCTTGAAATGTGCAAAACTCAAAAAGAGTTAACTCTAACTATTATATATTTCAACGAAACTCAAAAAAACTTAGCCAATAAAATCTTTAACAAAATAAAAAGCAAAACATTTATAAATCCTCCAACAGTTGAAGAACTTATAAGAAACAGTGAAATTTACCTACACAACGAAGTTCAAGAGTTTAAATCTAAACTCAACGAAGAGTATTACAACAAAGTAAAAAATACAAAAGCTATAAAAGAAAATCTTTTTATACTAGAGTTAACACGAAAAGCCAAAAAGAAAAAAGATATGGCTGAAATGGTTGTGGATACCGTTTCGCCTATCTTATTTGAGACTTCAATTGTGTCTGAAACGTTTAAAGAAGATGAAAGATACAATGAGTTTGTATTTATGAACTCTTTAGGTTCTGTGGATAAAGAAAAAATAAAAGATATGTACTGCCCAAATTCTATCGGGTTTTTAGCTACTAAGGAGAATTTGGAAGATGAAGAGTTTATGGGGTATATTAAGGAGTTGGGAATAAGATTTCCTAATGTACAGATTAAGGGATTTTATTTTGATGATATTGAAGACAAAAAATTCAATAATATAGAATTTTTTATAATTGATGATATTAAAAATATTATTCAAGAAAGTGAATTTTTTATATCTAATCATATTTCAACAGGGAAAAGATTGGAAATTTATTTAAAAATGGTGTATTCTTCAGAGGTAATATACACAACTGCATATGATAAAAATAAAAAAATAGAAAATATAAATGCATATAATCAACAAAATCACTTAATCATTAAAAACTATGAGTTTTTTGGATATTCAAAAGAAGAAGTTGAAAAAATGAATTTTAATCCCCTTAAATTGATGATTTATAGTGTATGTAGAGAACAAGGAAATAACGATATTGATTTTTCCTCATTGGAATTATTTGATTTTTTACATTTTACAATGATAGATATTATTTTGAGAATACCCACATTAAAAAAATTCTTTTATGAAAGACATAAAAAAATGAAATTTTTGTCAAAAGTTTCTCAGATTACGAATAAATGATAATTCAAAAAAGAGTGGTAGTTATTTAAATGCAAAATACGGATATATTAAAGTGTATAAAAAGAGATAATCAACTTTTTTTCAACGATATGGATTCTTATAATGAAGCTTTAGAAAGAATCATTTTCTCTTCAACTTTTTTAGTTCTTGGTGGGGCAGGGTCTATTGGACAAGCTGTAACAAAAGAGATATTTAAACGAAAGCCTAAAAAGTTACATGTAGTAGATATTAATGAAAATAATATGGTTGAGCTAGTACGAGATATACGAAGTAGTTTTGGCTATATAGATGGAGAGTTTGCTACATTTGCACTTGATATTGGAAGTGTTGAATATGATGCTTTTATAAAATCTGATGGCAAATATGATTATGTTTTAAATCTTTCAGCTTTAAAACATGTAAGGAGTGAAAAAGACCCATTTACCTTAATGCGAATGATTGAAACAAATATTTTTAATACTGATAAAACACTTAAACAATCAATAGAAAATGGAACTAAAAAATACTTTTGTGTAAGTACAGATAAAGCAGCAAATCCAGTAAATATGATGGGTGCCAGTAAAAGAATTATGGAGATGTTTGTGATGCGAAAATCAAAGCAGATAAATGTCTCTATGGCACGATTTGCAAATGTTGCTTTTAGTGATGGGTCTTTACTTTATAGCTTTAATCAAAGAATTGAGAAAAATCAACCAATAGTTGCACCAAATGACATAAAAAGATATTTTGTAACTCCTCAAGAGTCTGGTGAACTTTGTCTTATGTCATGTATTTTTGGAGAAAATAGAGATATATTTTTTCCAAAATTAAGTGAAAAATTACATCTTATTACTTTTGCAGATATTGCCGTGAAATATCTAAAAGAAAAAGGGTATGAACCACACTTGTGTAAAGATGAAAATGAAGCAAGAAACTTTTTTATTCAAAATTCAGAATCCAAAATTGAACATTCAAAACAATGGCCTTGCTTATTTACTGCCAGTGATACAACAGGTGAAAAAAATTTTGAAGAGTTTTTTACCCATAAAGAAGTTTTAGATATGGCTCGATTTGAGAATCTAGGAGTTATAAAAACTGAAGCTTCCTTTGATGAAGAAAAATTAAATCATTTTGAAAAAACTATTAAAGATTTTAAATTAAATTTATCATGGACAAAAGAAGATATTATTAAAGAGTTTTTTACACTAATTCCCGATTTTGGACATAAAGAAACGGGGAAATACCTCGATGGAAAGATGTAAAAATGAATAAACAAGAAAAAAGAGCAATAATTTTAGCTGGTGGGAAAGGTACTAGATTAAGACCATATACTGTAGTTTTACCTAAACCATTGATGCCAATTGGAGATTACCCAATTTTAGAAGTAATAGTTAGACAATTGGTATTTCATAAATTTACACATATTACAATGGCTGTAAATCATCAAGCAGAATTAATTCAAACTTTTTTTGGTAATGGATCTAAGTGGGGGATTAAAATCGATTATTCATTAGAAGAGAAACCCCTTAGTACAATGGCACCTTTGAAACTTATAAAAGATTTACCCAGTAATTTCTTAGTAATGAATGGTGATATTTTAACTGACCTAAATTATAGTACTTTTTTTGAAACACATAGTAAAGATAAAAATATTTTTACTATTTCTTCTTATCAAAGAGAAGTAAGGTCAGAATTTGGTGTTTTGGAGTTTAATGAACAAAATACATTAATAGGATTTAAAGAAAAACCTATTCAAAAGTATGAAGTAAGTATGGGAATTTACATGGTGTCAAAAAGAGTTATTGAATATATTCCTCAAGATACATTTTACGGGTTTGATCATCTTATGATAGATTTAATGAAAGATAAACAGAAACCAAAAATAAAAAGATTTGATGGATATTGGTTGGATATAGGTAGACCTGATGATTATATTCAAGCTATTGACGAATTTGATAAATTAAAAGATAAGTTTTTAAAATGAAAAATGTTTTAGTAACAGGTTCAAATGGATTTATTGGCTCAGAATTGGTAAAAGAGCTAAAAAAAATAGATATCAATGTGTTAGAATTTAATTCTTTAGATGGTGATATAGCTGAGTATGATTTTATCAAAAAATATAGAAATACCGAAATTAGTCATATCTTTCATTTGGCATCAAAAATTTTTGTACCTGATAGTTGGAAAAGTCCTTTGTCTTTTTATAAAACAACAGTGATAGGGACCGGCAATATTCTTGAATTATGTAGGACAAAAAATATACCATTGACATATGTAAGTGCTTATTTATATGGAATAGCAGAAAAATTACCCATATCAGAGGATGAACGACTTAAATCTAATAATCCTTATGCTCATTCAAAATATTTAGCAGAAGAATTATGTAAGTTTTACTCAGAATTTTATAAAGTAAAAGTAATAATCATTAGACCTTTTAATATATACGGTGAAAATCAAAAAGAGATATTCTTAATTCCTCATATTATAAATCAGGTATTAAATAAAGAAAGTATACAAGTCAAAGATTTATATCCAAAAAGAGATTATCTGTATTTAAAAGATTTGATAGTTGGATTAATTAAAACAATAAAGTATGAAAAGCAGTTCTCGATTTTTAATTTTGGTTCAGGGATATCATTAAGTGTTGATGAAATCATTAAGGTTATTCAAAAAGTAGCTAATACAAGAAAAAAGATTATTTCTGAGAATATTACACGAAATAATGAAATTATGGATATAGTTGCTGATATTAGTTATGCTAAGAGAGAATTAAATTGGGAGCCAAAATATAGTTTCGAAGATGGAATTAAGGCTATTTTACTTAATTGTAATAATTTAAAATAATTAATATAAATTGAGAATATTTTAAATAAAATTATTTCAAAAGGATCAGGCGATGTTAAAAAATCTAAAAAAAGACAAATGTTATATTATTGCAGAAATAGGGGGTAATTTTACAACATTTACTGAGGCCAAACAACTTGTTGACTTAGCCTATGATGCCGGAGTAGATGCTGTAAAATTACAAACATATAAAGCTGAAACAATTGTAACTAAGAATGCATATTTTGATTTAGATAATGTTGGTAATATTCTACAACAAGAGCTGTTTAAGAAATATCAAATTAATGATGATTTACACCAAAAAATTTTTTCATACATTAATTCAAAAGGTTTAGATTGGTTTTCAACCCCATCACATGCTACAGATGTTGATATGTTAGAAAAATTAGAAGTTTCAGCTCATAAATTAGGGGCAGATGATGCGACCAATTTCCCTTTGATTCAATATGTTGCAAGGCTAGGTAAGCCAATATTATTATCCTCTGGAATGTGTACACTGGACGAAGTTAAAGAAATGGTAAATGCTGCATTTGAAGTAGGAAACAGCGATATTATATTGTTTCATACCATCTCAAATTATCCAACATACCAACATGAAGTTAATCTAAAAGTTATCCATACCTTAAAACATGAGTTTCCTGATTTAAGAATTGGTTTTTCAGATCATACAATAGGAACAACAGCTTGTATTGCAGCTGCTTGTATGGGAGCGGAAGTTATTGAAAAACATTTTACGTATGATAAGAATGCGGAAGGACCTGACCATCAATTATCTGCAGATTTTAATGAAATGAAAGAAATTGTTGATAAAATTAGAGAATTTGAAGTTATGAGAGGAACAGGAATAAAACGTCCTGTTGGTAAAGAAATTACCAATAGAGAAAAAAATAGAAAGAGTATTATTGCAAAATCTGATTTAAGTGAAAATGAAGTTTTAACTATGGAAAATATTGATATTAAGAGGCCTGGTTATGGAATATCACCAAAATATTTGAATCGAATCATAGGAAAAAGAGTTAATAAAAATATTCAAAATGATGAAGTTATTAAATGGGAAGACCTTTATTGATTGGTATTATAATTCAAGCCCGAATGGGGTCTTCTAGACTTCCTGGAAAAGTTTTAAAAAAAATTGGAAATAAATCTTTATTGGAACATATTTTTTATAGATTAAAAAAAGTATCTCATAAAGTAAAAATTGTAGTTGCTACTACAAAATTAAGTCAAGATAATGAAATTATGAAAGTTTGCTTGGAGTATAAGATAGAGTGTTTTCGTGGTTCAGAATTAAATGTATTAGAAAGGTATTATCAGTGTGCTCTTAAGTATAACTTTTCACATATTGTCAGAGTAACATCAGATAATCCTTTTATTGATATTGAAGAATTAGATAATCTCATTGATTTGCATTTAAATCAACAAGCTGATTATAGTCGATCTTTTGAAAACTTACCTAAAGGTATTGGCTGTGAAATATTTACAATGGCAGCATTAGAAAAAAGCTATAGGCTTGGTATAAAAGATAATCACAAGGAACATGTTAATGAATTTATAGAAGAGAATGAAGAAGATTTTATAATTTGTGAATTACAAATTAAAAATCAGCAAAAACATTATCCTCAAATTAATTTAACAGTAGATACTTTTGAAGATTACAAAAAAGCTTGTTTTATAGTTGAACATAGTAGTAATGACTTTATAACAACCTCTGAGGCCATTCGATTATGTTTGCAATTTGTTTAAAAGCTTCTCATACTTTTGGAATGGGCCATTTCTTTCGAATGTTAAATTTTATTAATGTTTTGTTAAAAAATAAAAAAGAATATGTGTTTTTAATTAATAATAATGAATATGTGATTCAAATATTAGAAACCAAAAAGATACGCTATGAGATTTTAGATATCGATTGTACAAATGATTGGGAAACAGCTATTATTAATAAATATTCAATAGAGTATTGGATTAATGATAGATTAAATACAAATGCTCAACATGCAATTAATATAAAAAAAAATAATTGTAAATTGATTAATTTCGATGATTTTGGTTCAGAAGCTAAATTATGTGATATTAATATATGCGGTCTTTATTTTCAACATAAAAATATTGAGGGGAGAAGAGTTTTAAAAGGAATTGAATATTTAATTCTAAATCAAGAAATAATAAAGTTTCAAAAGCAAAGATATAGAATAAAAAATATTTTAGTGTCTTTAGGAGGAAGTGATACTTATGGAGTAACGGTTAGAGTTGTAAAAATATTGAAAAAGTATAAAATTAAAGCTACAATTCATTTAGGTCCTTCTTTTAAACATTTAAATCAATTACAGCAAGAAATGACAAGTGACTATAAAATTATTACAAAAATACCTTCGTTAATTAAAGAATTTGATAAGTATGATTTGGCTATTACTGGTGGAGGAATAACTCCTTTTGAAGCAAATGCATCTGGACTACCTTGTTTAATAATTGCAAATGAATTATTTGAAATTCAAAGTGGAGAATTTCTGCAAGAACTTCAAACAAGTAGGTTTTTAGGATATTACACGAATATTAAAGAAGATATTTTTTCAAATTTATTCCAATTAGATATAACAAAAATGAGTTTGAATGGATTAGAAAAAATAAAATTAGATGCGGCGAATAAAATATATAATGAGATTATACGATTATGAAAAAAACTGCTGTAATACATCAGCCTGATTTTATACCATATCTTGGTTTTTTTCAAAGACTTTTAAGCGCAGATGTATTTGTTATTTTAGATGATGTGCAATTTTTAAGAAGAGGATGGCATCACAGAGATAAAATAAAAACACCTAATGGAGAGCAATGGTTAAGTATAGGAACAGTTAAAACAGCACAGGCTACGAATATTAATCAAATAAGGCTTAGCAATACAAACTGGAGACAAGAACATTTAAATATCTTAACACAAAATTATAAAAAAGCAGACTTTTTTCATGAAATTTTTCCAATCATAAAAGGCATTTATGAGCAAAATCATTTATCTCTTTTTGATTTCAATTTCAATTTCTTAAAGATATTATTTACTCTTTTTGATATTAATGTAGAAATAGAATTTTCAAGTACTTTTGATATTCATACGACATCAAATCAACGAATTGTTGATATTTTAAATGTCGTTCATGCAACACATTATTTATCGGGTATTGGAGCAAGAAATTATTATGACCCTAAACCATATAAACAAGCAGGAATTAGTGTAATTTGGCAAGCATTTGAACATCCAATTTATCCACAATTATATGGTCAATTTATTCCTTATCTAAGTTGTATTGATATTTTGTTTAATTGTGGAATTATTAAATCTAGAGAAATCTTAAGGAGTTGTAAATGAATGTTTTAGCTATTGGAGCACATTATGATGATATTGAATTGGGATGTGGAGGAACACTTGCAAAACATGTTTCGAGAGGAGATAATGTTTTTGCCTATGTTGCCACAACATCAGGTTTTTCTAATCATCAAAATATATTAATCCGGTCAGATGATGTTGCAACACAAGAGGGTGAAAGGGCTATGGATATTTTAGGTGTTAAACTTATTAAAGGAAATTTTAAAACCTTGGAAGTTGAATTTACAGATGAATTAAATAAAGAGATAATAAAAATTATTGAAGAAGAAAAAATAGAATTGGTTTATTCGCATTGGATGGGAGATATTCATCATGACCATCAAGCAGTTGCAAAGGCTTCTCTACACAGTTGTCGACATATACCGAGACAGCTATTGTATAGAAGTAATTGGTATCATTCAAATTTTGAATTTAAAGGGAATTTTTATATTGATATCTCTGCTTTCTGGGATAAAAAGAAGAGTTCTATCGAGGCTCATAAATCTGAGATGCTTCGAACTGAAAAGAAATGGATTGAATTTCAGTACAATGAAGCAATCAATGCGGGACAAAAAATAGGTGTTGATAAAGCTGAAGTTTTTGAGGTTCTTAAGTGGTTAGAGTAATATTTGGTATTGATTTTTATTCATATTACAGTATACTTGTCTAATATTGGTATTAGGGTATTATTTATATGAAAAAGATTAAAATTGAGAATAAGGGACATTATGAGCTTGATACTCCAGAGCGTCTTCAAGCTTTTCAACAGAATTTGTCTGAAGGATGGAGCCAAAAAGATTATATACAATATCGTGAAGATTGGATAAAACTACCTAAAAAGAAAATTATTAGGGAATATCCTCCTCAAGTAGATATTGAATTAGCATCCGCTTGTAATTTAAAATGCCCTATGTGTTATACCATTACAGATGAATTTAAAAGTAATGTTAAAACGATGTTTATGGATTTTAAGGTATATAAAAAGATTGTAGATGAAATTTCAGATAAAGTGTATGCTTTGAGATTAAGTTGGAGAGGAGAATCAACCTTACATCCAAAATTTATTGAAGCTATTGCATATGCAAAACACAAAGGAATCAAAGAAGTATCTTTTTTAACCAATGGAAGTAAGTTAAAGTTAGATTTCTTTATAGAGTTAGTAAATGCGGGTATAGATTGGATTAGTATTTCAGTTGATGGTTTAGATGAGATATATAATAAAATTAGAAAACCTTTGAAATCTGAAGATACATTACAAAAAATAACTGATATGTATAATTATAAGGTAACTCATAATTTAAAAAAACCTGTTATTAAAATACAATCTATATGGCCTGCAATTAAAGCAAACCCAGAAAATTTTTATAATACATATGCACCTATCACAGATTTGATTGCATTTAATCCTATTATTGATTATTTAGGGAATGATCAAAATATCGTGTATGAAGATAATTTTTCTTGTCCACAATTATATCAAAGAATTTTTATTGCTTCCAATGGTTTAGTGTATATGTGCAATAGTGATGAATTAGGGAAACATCAAATTGGGAATATAAAGAATGAAACAGTTTATACTATTTGGCATGGAAAAGAATTGTCAAAGATGCGAGATATTCATGCCCAAGAAAATGGATTTATGCAGTTAGATATATGTAAAAGTTGTTTTTATCCAAGGGCAACTGAGAAAAATGAAAGTGCAAATGTAAATGGACGACAAATATTAATTGAGAATTATATTAATCGTTCACAAATTATTGGAAAATAAGTAAAGGTATATATATGGGCAGTATGGTTAA
>Ga0265294_10003732_pt1 | contig 19300 bp, 20 predicted proteins | sample MunlanPumphouse3_FD_192504 | JGI IMG/M metagenome (GOLD analysis project Ga0265294, IMG submission 192504) | Groundwater microbial communities from a municipal landfill in Southern Ontario, Canada - Pumphouse #3 | ecosystem: Environmental > Aquatic > Deep subsurface > Groundwater | place...
ATAATTGTAACATTGTGTGTGCTTGTAACATCATAATCTCCTGAAATTGAGACTGTAGTTGCATTAATCCCCGCTCTGCGTAAAACATCTATAGTTGCGATAGCTTCGGTTTCTTCAAAACCTGTAGCTAAAAAGACTATTACATTCATCTCTCTCCTCCTTTTATCTTAAGTTGAACTTATAAGTAATTGTTCCTTGTTGATTATTCGTAGATTGAATGGATTCAAACTTTGTACTTCGCGCAGCCCTTAGAGCTTCATTCATTAATGTTGCACTTGGGGTATTTGTTCCACGACCAATTTCAGCTTGAATTACGTTGCCTTTTGGGTCTACTGTAATTCTAACAACAACTGTACCATCTTCATTAACAGTGTATTGAGGAAGTATTAAACCTCCGATGCCTAAACCGCGCCCACCAAGATCATACGTTCCTGTTCCACCCACTCCTGATGCAGCACCTTTAGTGGCGTTTCCTGAAGAAACACCCTGAGTCCCTGTCCCTTGTGTGTTGCCCCGGCTTCCTGAGGTGCTTTCGCCGAATAAACCAGACATTTGTTGATTGATTTTTCGACTTTGTGTTTCTTGTTCCTGTTGCTTTCTTGCAGCTTTTTCCTGAACACGGCGCTCTTCGGCAATACGTGCACGTTCAGCTTCCTTTTGTTCTTTTACAGCAAGCGATTGATATCTGTCTTGTGTTGCTATCGGTGGTTCGGGCACGTTCTCAGGAATAACTTGAGCTACTGTTGGTTGTGGTGTAACCTCAGTCATCATTGATTCCATATTTCCACCCGCATCATCCACATTTCCAAACATTACAGGGATACCTGATAGTACCTCAAGTTGCCTGGAAAAATGATATTTAATTGAGAATAGAATAAGCAGAAGCAAAAAGCACGATATAATTGCTCCGATAATTCCACTTATTTGTTCTTTAGTCATTTGCAAATTCACTCTAATTATTCTTCAGGTCTAGTCATTAAAACCATATTGAGTTTATTCTTATTAGCAATATTCAATACCTTCACAACTTCACCGTAAGGCACAGATTCATCAGCATATAATGCCACAAATGAAGAGGGATCTGTGCTTTGAGCTACTTGAAGAAAAGGAGTTATTGCTTCGAATGCTACCTGCTGTTCTGTATCATTTCCGGAGGCCACGTAATATTTAAGATCACTATCGATTGTAACCCGTGTTACCGGTTTCATTTCCGATTGTTGTGACGATTGTGGAAGAGCCACTTGAATAGCATTTGGCACAACTATCGTTGATGTAATCATGAAGAAGATAAGCAAAAGAAAAATCACATCAGTCATGGATGCCATGCTGAAGTTTGCCTCTATCTTCATTCCTTGCTTTAGTGCCATTTTATTCTTATTTAATTGGTTCGTTTAGAATATCCATAAATTCCATGATTTTTGTTTCCATGGATGTCACAATCCCTTTAATACGTGTAGTCAGATAGTTGTAACCAAACAATGCAAGGATTCCGACAATCAAACCTCCTACAGTAGTAATTAATGCTTCATAAATACCTGTTGAAAGAATATCCATCGTTACAGTTGATGCACTTGACATATCCATAAATGCTTTAACCATTCCGGTTACTGTACCAAGAAATCCTAACATAGGTGCACCTGAGGCAGTTGTTGCAAGAACAGCGAGACCTTTTTCCATACGCGAAATTTCTATATTCCCGGCATTTTCAATTGCACTCATCATTTCTGTAGTGGGTCTTCCTAATCGAGAAATTCCTTTCTCTACCATTCGAGAATCTGATGTGTCTGTGTTCTGACAAAACGATTTAGCGGCATCTATTTTGCCATCATAGATATAATCTTTTATGCGATTCATAAACGATTGGTCTTCTTTACCGGTCTTTTTCAAAACAAGAACACGTTCAATGAATACATAAATACTCAGTAAAAGCATAACTAACAATACAATCATAATCCATCCACCCTTGACCGCGAGATCAAATGCGTTAATTGTTGTTACTGCCGGAGATTCTAATGAAGAGGTGACTTGCGGTACCGCATTGGCCATTGATGATACAGTATCCATTACTGCAGTTTGTACTTGTAACAGGTTCATTTATTATAAAGTTAATAATTATATAATAACCACAAGATACGAAGATAGGTAACTATTTTTAGTTACCTATCATTCTTGGGCTCTATTAAACAATTTTTATAGGCTTTTATTGTTTTTTCAAAGCCCATATATAATGCATCCGAGATAAGAGCATGACCAATAGATACTTCTTTCAGCCATGGGATATTTATAAATAAATATTTGAGATTTTCCAGGTTTAAATCATGTCCTGCATTTACTCCTAATCCCAATTTTTTAGCTAAAGTAGCTGCTTCCACAAAAGGTGCTACTGCCACTTCCTTGTTAGCATTATAATTTTCGGCATAAGGACCAGTGTATAATTCTACTCGATCCGCTCCAATTTTTGACGCTTCTTGAATCATTTCGGGTATAGGATCAATAAATATTGAGGTTCTTACCCCAATTGATTGAAATTTATTTACCACATCCGTCAAGAATTCCTTATTTTTTTTTGTGTCCCATCCTGCATTAGATGTAATTGCATCCACCGAATCAGGAACCAAAGTTACCTGAGTTGGTCTTATCCTGCTTATAAGATCAATAAACTCTTCCGAAGGATATCCTTCTATATTAAATTCTGTATAAACTTTCGATTGTAAATCAAACACATCCGAATATCGGATATGTCTTTCATCCGGACGAGGATGTACAGTAATTCCTTCAGCACCAAACTGCTGACAGTCAATAGCAACCTGAACTACATTTGGCAAATTACCGCCACGTGCATTTCGCAAAGTCGCAACTTTATTTATATTTACACTTAATTTGGTCATATCTCTCTACCTGATCTATCTTTAACTCAATTAGATTACAATTCTTCAACTTAGTTTTATCAAAGTAAGTAAAAAAACATAAAATTAGTTCTTTCAAATGCTTTATCCACAAAAAAAGATGATATTTGTAATTCAGTCTGCAAAATTAATATTATTTGGGATATGTCGACGAAAGATTTTGTAAAAAAACAAATAGAGAGGTTTAATTCTCAAATTACCGAGCAACAGTTTCTGGAATTAACAGAAACTGAGAACTCGCTGGTAATTCTTGAAGTACCTTTTCAGGATTATAGTCTCACCGAAATTGCACGTTTAATAGAAAGTAACAGTGCTCATGTGCTCAATTTGACGGTAATGCCAATTGCCGGGGGGGCAACATTGCTCATTTCTATAAAATTGGATGTGTCTGATCTTTCTTTAGTGTTACGAAGTTTTGAGCGCAATAACTTAGAAGTCGTCTATTATTTTATGCGTGAAGGTGAAATAAATGATACACAAAAAGATCGACTTAACGAATTGATGTATTACTTAAATATGTGATTATTATGCAAATAGCGTTATTTGGTCATTCAGGTTATGATAGAGCCGCAAATGCTGATTCTGTTTTATTGAATATCTGTACAATAATTCATAAAAAGCAGTTAGGATTATATATATCTGATGAGCTGTTTTATTCATTTTCGCGAATGATGCAAGATCAGGTTCGGTCAATGTGCATTTTGTTTGATGTACTTCCACCTGTTGATCTGGCATTAAGTGTTGGGGGTGATGGAACCTTTTTACATACTGCTGCTTCAATAGGTGATACCGGAATTCCAATATTAGGAATTAATGCCGGTCGTTTAGGTTTTCTGGCAGATGTTAATCCTGAATCTTTTGAAGAAGTGCTGGATGAAATAGTTTCCGGTAACTATCGTGTAGAAGAACGCACGCTCCTTGAAATAACCACAGAAGATGTAACCACTAGACTCGATAATGTGCATGCTTTAAACGAAGTAGCTGTTCTAAAACAAGATACATCGTCAATGTTAGCGATTCATGCATATATTAATGATCAATATTTTACGACATATCAGGCAGACGGACTGGTGATTGCTACACCTACCGGCTCTACCGCTTATTCACTCAGCATTGGCGGATCTATTCTTATGCCAACTTCCTCAGGAATTATCATTTCTGCAGTTGCACCTCACAGTCTGACTACCCGTCCGCTAGTTGTGGAGAACGATTCAAGAATTAAATTGCAAGTTGAAAGTAGAAGTCACCATTACTTAGTTTCAATGGACGGTCAATCACATATATTTAACGAAAGAACTATGTTAGAGGTGTTTAAAGCGAATTATACGCTGAAAGTTATTAAACGAAACAGACATACTTTTTTTGAAACCCTACGCGATAAACTCATGTGGGGAAAAGATCTTAGAACATATAAAATGTGATTATTAATATTCTAAATTTGAATCATGAAAAGAGTTATTCTATTATTTTTCTGCATTATCCTAAGTTTTAATTTAATCAAAGCTCAGATTAGTGTCGATAAAACAAAAAGCCATTTAATTTCTCAAAAAACAGGAAAGCCTTTCTTTTGGCTGGGAGACACTGCGTGGGAATTATTTCACAGATTGAATCGCGAAGAGACTATCCATTACTTGAAAACTCGCCAAAAACAGGGATTTAATGTGGTTATGGCTGTTGCTCTTGCTGAACAAGACGGTATAAAACAACCAAATTATTATGGTGATTCTCCTTTTAATAATCTTGAATCGCTTGAGTGGAATGTGACAAATGGAAACGATCCTAAGATTGCAGATGATTACGATTATTGGGATCATATTGATTTTGTAGTGAAGGAAGCAGCAAAAAGAAACATTTATATCGGTTTATTACCAACGTGGGGAGATAAGGTTGCACATGCCGGTGGTTATGGTCCCATTTTGTTCAATAACAAAGAAAAAGCATATTCTTATGCAAGTAAATTGGCGAAAAGATATAAAAACAACTGGAATATCATATGGATTTTAGGAGGCGACCGATCAGCGGTTTATGAAAGGGATGGTAAAAAATATGACGACCGCCCGGTTTGGAGAGCTATGGCAAAGGCTATTGAAGATGTCTATGATAAGGATGTTTTCATAACTTATCATATAAGTTGGCCTGAAACTTCGACTTATTTTCAAAACGAAGAGTGGCTTGACATGAATTCATTGCAAAGTAGTCACGGAAGTAGAGCTGTTGAACCTTGGGTAACAATTGCTAACGATTTGAAGAAAAAGCCCCAGCGTCCGGTCATGGACATGGAACCATGTTATGAAGATCATCCGGTAAATCCCTGGGATAATAAATGGACACGGAAAGATCGGGGTTATTTTAATGATTACGATGTGCGCGCACGAATTTACAGAGGTGTGTTTGCCGGTGGATGCGGAGCAGTTTACGGTCATCATCAGATATGGCAGTTTCTTGATACTACCCGAAATGCTCCTATTTGGGTGGGTGACACAATAATTGGTTGGGAAAAAGCATTAAACGCCAAAGCTGCAACTCAAATTCATCATTTGAAAGATTTAATGCTTTCTCTTAAAGATTTCAATCGAGTAGAAGATAATTCGCTGGTTGTATCAGCTTTGGGGAGTGATTATACTGACAGAATAATTGCTACACGAAATCAGAAAGGTACTTATGCTTTAATATATTTACCGCAGCCTAAGGAGATTAAAGTCGACTTGGATAAATTGAAAGTCGGGAATAAAAGAGTGTCTTGGTTTAACCCGTCAACTGGAAAAACGAAGCGTATTGGACGTTATAGTTCGGGCGTGCGATCATTTGTACCGCCTTCTAAAACGCAGAAAGACTGGGTTTTGAAAATAGATCTGATATAAAAAAATCCGACAGAAGGCTAGGCCAACTGTCGGATTATAATTAAAAATATTAATACTTTACCGATCTAGTCGGTACAGCTATCTTTACTCTTCTTTGTCGCCGGGGAATAATTTATCTATTCCCTTGATCATCAAGAAAAAGAGTGACATAAACAGGAAAATCATTAACAATGAAATACCTGCAATTTCTAATGCTACATAAAACGTTTCTAACTGTGTCATATTTTACTCCTTTCTATATTATCCCCATAAAGGAACTAATGTTAGTATAAGACCTCCTGCAATAACAGATCCAATCTGTCCGCTCACATTTGCACTAATTGCGGGCATAAGTAAGTAGTTGGTAGGATCTTCTTCTTGTCCAAGCTGGTGAATTACACGAGCAGACATCGGGAATGCCGAAATACCGCAAGCTCCAACCATTGGGTTAAATTTATCACCTTCTTTGCGGAATAAATTGAGGAATTTAGCAAAAATCACGCCACCAAATGTGTCGAAGATGAATGCAATAAGTCCAAGACCTATAATCATAAGCGTTTCCCATTGTACAAAACGTTCAGCTGTCATAGTGCTGGCAATTGTGATACCTAACAATAGTGTTACCAAGTTTGACAATTCGTTTTGTGCTGATTTAGAAAGTGAATTCAAAACACCACAAGAACGGATCAAGTTACCAAACATCAGGAATCCGATCAATGCCATAGAAGAAGGAGCAATCAAACCGGCCAAAATCGTGACAGAAATTGGGAAAATAATCAGTGCTGCCTTAGATACTTTTTTATTAGCATCCATATGCATATGAATACGACGTTCACGCTTTGTTGTAGTTAGTTTTACAATGGGTCGTTGAATAATCGGAACGAGTGCCATATAAGAGTATGCCGCCACAGAAATTGGTCCTAATAATTGAGGAGCAAATCGAGATGCAACTATTATAGAAGTCGGACCGTCAGCAGCACCAATAATTCCAATTGAAGCGGCTTCACGTAAGTCGAAGCCCATAATCGTTGCAAGCACCATAGTCAAGAAGATACCAAACTGAGCTGCTGCACCAAAAAGTAACAAAGTAGGGTTACGGAACAACGGAGAAAAATCAATCATTGCACCAATTGCTACGAATATTAGTAAGGGAAATACTTCCGTTGCTATACCTGCATCGAAAAATACATTTAAAGCTCCAATAACTTCAGTTCCTGTTGCCTGATCAATTTGGGTCAACGCCGAAGTAAATGGAATATTTACCAAAATGGCTCCAAATCCCATTGGCAGGAGTAATGTTGGCTCATATTTTTTCGAGATTGCCAAATAAATTAGGGTGATACCCACAAAAATCATAATGAGGTGTTTCCACGTCATACCTGCCAACGCAGGGAATAAATCTGCAAATTCCATAGTTTAATTTCTTTTGTGATTTATCCGATTTCTATTAATGTATCTCCTTCGCCAACGGTATCGGTTTTACTTACTAATATTTTTGTTACAACACCATCGCTTGAAGCGTTGACATTGTTTTCCATCTTCATAGCTTCAAGAATAATAACCGTTTGTCCTTTTTTTACTGAGTCACCAACTTCCACTTTAATATCAATAATGGTTCCCGGCAGTGGAGATTTAACTGCTTTTTTAGAGCTGGAAGCTGTTGGTGGAGCTGCAGTAATTGCAGCAGATGCACTAGTAGCCTTAGCCGCAGAAGCAGCACTTGCTTTTTTTGGCGGTGCCAATTTTGGAGCTGGTTTATTTTCTACTTCTACAGTATAAGGTTTACCGTTAACCTTCAGCTCAATGTTGTTTTCGTTTTCTTTTTCAACAGCAACTTTATATTCTTTGCCATTGATTTTATATGTAAATTCTTTCATTGAAATATTTATTACAAATTACGTTATATTAGTTTGAATTATAATCCTACTTACGTGGTAAGCGGGTCATTGCAAATAATTTTGAACTCCAAGGACTGTATCTACTATCCTCGTCATTAAATGTCAGGAATGTATATTCTTCATCGTGAACATTTTGATTCAGTTCAAAAAGAGCAGCAGCAATTGCTGCATGCACCTCATCTTCAACTCCTTTTACTGCTGCAACAGGTTCTGTTACAGTAATTACAGGAGTTTCAACTTCCTTTTTCTTTTTCTTAAATAAACCCATATTCTCAAAAATTATAAAGGTAAGTTATCGTGTTTCTTAGCAGGATTTTCCAATCGTTTTGTACGCAATTGTTGTAATGCGCGGATAACACGGAAACGAGTATTGCGAGGTTCTATAACGTCATCAATGAAACCATATCTTCCGGCTTCGTAAGGATTGCAGAAAAGATCGTTGTATTCTTTCTTTTTAGCATCAACAAATTCAGCTTGTTTTTGAGGATCAGCAACATCTTTGATTTCTTTGGTGAATAAAACTTCAATAGCACCATCAGCACCCATAACAGCGATTTCTGCAGATGGCCATGCATAATTGATATCACCACGAAGTTGTTTGCAGCTCATCACGATATGTGCGCCACCATAAGATTTACGCAATGTAACAGTAACTTTTGGAACAGTAGCTTCGCCGTATGCATAAAGCAATTTTGCTCCGTGTGTAATTACACCGCCATATTCTTGTGTTGTACCTGGTAAGAATCCGGGAACATCAACTAAAGTTACCAAAGGTATATTGAAAGCATCGCAGAATCTAACAAAGCGAGCAGCTTTGCGAGATGAATTGATATCCAAAACACCTGCAAGATATTTAGGTTGGTTAGCAACAACACCAACAGACATTCCATTAAAACGAGCAAAACCAACAATTATGTTTTTAGCAAAGTCTGCGTGTACTTCAAGGAATTCTCCGTTGTCAACAATAGCGCCGATAACTTCATACATATCGTAGGGCTTGCTGGCATTGTCGGGAATAATTTCATTCAGACCGTCTTCAAGCCTGTCAATTGGGTCATTATTTTCTTTAAGCGGTGTTACCTCCATATTGTTTTGAGGCATGAAGCCAAGCAGTTGCTTAATCAACTGAATACCTTCGTCTTCTGTAGGAACAGAAAAATGTGCAACGCCCGATTTAGTAGTATGAACAGATGCACCTCCAAGCTCTTCTTGTGTAACATCTTCACCCAAAACAGTTTTTACAACTTTTGGTCCGGTAAGGAACATATATGAAGTTCCTTCAGTCATGATGTTAAAGTCGGTAAGCGCGGGAGAATAAACTGCACCACCGGCGCAAGGACCAAAAATACCTGAAATCTGAGGAATAACACCCGATGCAAGAATATTGCGCTGGAATATTTCAGCATATCCTGCCAATGCTTGGATACCTTCTTGAATACGTGCACCACCTGAATCATTGATTCCAATAAGTGGAGCGCCCATTTTCATGGCCTGATCCATTACTTTGCAAATCTTTTTAGCTTGCATTTCTGATAGTGATCCACCAAAAACAGTGAAATCTTGTGCAAAAACATAGACTAAACGACCGTCGATTGTTCCATAACCGGTTACAACGCCATCTGTAAGGAATTTTGTTTTTTCCATACCGAAGTTGTGTGAACGGTGCTCTACAAACATATCGAATTCTTCAAAACTTCCTTCATCAAGAAGCATGGCGATACGTTCACGTGCTGTGTACTTTCCTTTTTTGTGCTGCGATTCAATTCTTTTTTCACCGCCGCCAATTCGAGCTTTTTCACGTAGTTGGATAAGCTCTTTTACTCTACTGAGTTGGTTGCTCATAAAAATTATGTTTTATTATATATTATTGATTATAAATGCTTTGTATGCTTTAATAAATGTCAATTAGCAGGTTTTTCACAAAGTTCAGTAAGAACAGAAGCTGTTGATTTTGGATGTAAAAAAGCGATGTTCAATCCTTCTGCTCCGCCACGAGGTTGAGCATCAATGAGTCTAACGCCTTTACTTTCCATTTCTTGTAATGCATCTGCTACGCCACTTTCCACGCAATAAGCAATGTGGTGAATACCTTCGCCTCTTTTTTCGATATGTTTTGCAACGGGGCTGTCGTCACTTGTTGGTTCCAAAAGTTCGAGTTTTACTTCGCCAACTTTCAAAAATGCTGTTTTAACTTTTTGATCTTCAACTGTTTCAATGTTGTAACATTTTAACCCAAGAACGCCTTCATAATATTTAAGACTTTCTTCAATACTTTTTACGGCAATGCCGATGTGCTCAATATGAGAAATTTCCATCTTATAGATTATTTTGATAATTTAAAATACAAATTTACTTATTTTTATCCATATAAAATAAAAAATATCAGTTAAATAGATGATATCTTTAATACTTCCAGAAGCTCTTCACTTATTTCCCGATCTCTTTTGATTGCTCTTTTAAAAGGAACATAATCGATTTCATTTTCACGAATACCGATCATCACATTTCTTTGATTTTCAAGTAATGCCTGAATTGCCGCGATGCCCATTCTGCTTGCAAGAATTCTATCTTGAGCAGTTGGCGAGCCGCCACGCTGAAGGTGACCCAGAATTGAAACGCGAACATCGTATTGTGGATATTGCTGCTTTACTCGTTCAGCCAATTTCATGGCTCCTCCTGTGATCTCGCTTTCGGTGACAAGCACCATACTGCTGCTTTTGGATTTACGGAATCCTTGTTCAATGAGGTCGCCCAACTGGTCTTTTTCGATACTTATTTCCGGGATGATTGCAGCTTCTGCACCCGATGCAATAGCACTGTTCAGCGCGAGGAAACCGCAATTGCGTCCCATAACTTCAATAAAAAACAGACGTTCGTGAGATGTCGCGGTGTCGCGGATTTTATCGACCGATTGCATGATTGTGTTCAGAGCAGTATCATAACCAATGGTTGTGTCTGTTCCGTTCAAATCGTTATCGATTGTTCCCGGAAGGCCCACGATAGGAATATTAAATTCGTTGGCAAATATGTTGGCACCGGTAAGTGATCCGTCTCCTCCAATAACTACCAGGGCATCAATGCCATGTTTCTGCATGTTGTCAAATGCTAACTGGCGACCTTCAATTTTCATGAATTCTTCGCTGCGGGCGGTCTTCAAAATGGTACCGCCTTGCTGAATAATATTACTTACACTGTTTGTTTTGAATTCTACAATCTCGTCCGTGATCAATCCTTTGTAACCACGATATATGCCTTTTACAGTCATTCCGTTATATATAGCAGCTCGGGTGACAGCGCGGATTGCAGCATTCATACCCGGAGCATCACCTCCCGACGTTAATACACCAATGCATTTAATATTATTGTCCATAGTTGTAAATATCAAATTGTTGAATTATAAAATAACTTTAAGGAGCAAAGGTAATTTATTTTGAGATGGTACCCAAAAAGTTAACCCATAAAAAAAGGTGTCAGATTAAGTGACACCTTTCATTTAAGTGATTATAAAATCAATTATTCTTGTTGTAGTATTCATCGATTTTTTTTGCAGCGGCTTCCATCTGCCATCCGGGAGTGGAGGTGGCACCGCAGATGCCGATACTGATATTTTCTTTCAACAACGACTCATCTATGTCGTCGGGACTGTTTATCAAAAATGAATTAGGATTTGAGTCTTTGCATTCTTCAAAAAGAACCTTTCCGTTTGAGCTTTTTTCGCCTGCAATGAAAATTATCAGATCATGCTTTGCCGCAAACTCTTTGATGTTTGGCACACGGTTTGACACTTGCCGACAAATGGTATCAAAAAACTCAAATGAGGCTCCATCTTTCATCTTGCTTCGTATGATTTCTCCTACTTCTTTGTAACCTTCAAGGGGTTTGGTGGTTTGTGAGAACAAGCGTGTGTTTTTTGATAAGTCTAGTGAATCAATTTCTTCTTTTTTCTCTATAACGATGGCTTTTCCTTGCGTTTGTCCCATTAATCCATTCACCTCTGCATGACCTTTTTTGCCAAAGATAACTATTTGATAATCATTACTGTCGGGAGCGGTATATTGATTCTTGATCTTTTTTTGAAGACCCAGAACAACAGGGCACGATGCATCTATGATTTCGATATTATTCTCTTTCGCAATTTGATATGTGCTTGGGGGTTCTCCATGTGCACGGAGTAAGACTCGCGCATTTTTCAGTGTTTTCAACTGATTATGGTCGATAGTTATCAACCCCATATTGGCAAGTCGTTCTACTTCTACATTATTGTGAACGATATCGCCAAGACAGTATAATATGCCTCCTTTTTTTAACTCTTCTTCGGCAGTATTGATTGCTCGTGCAACACCAAAACAGCAACCTGATCCGGTGTCTATTTCTACTTTATTCACTTTCATTAATCTTGTTTTTTAATAGAGATAATGCCCATTGAAATTGTTCTTCAATACCAATGTTTGAATTATCAAGAACAATTGCATCTTCCGCTTTACGAAGAGGGCTTTCCGCGCGGGTGGTGTCTCGCTCGTCTCGCTCTTTAACATTTGCCAAAACTTCTTCAAGCGTTGAGGATTCTATTCCTTTAGCCTTCAACTCATCATAGCGCCGCATGGCACGTACTTCGGGAGTGGCGGTGACAAATAATTTCAGCTCAGCATCGGGGAACACCACTGTACCGATGTCGCGACCGTCCATGATTACTCCTTTGTCTTTACCCATTTTCTGTTGTAAACGAACCAATTCTTTGCGTACAAACCCAAGGGTGCTGACGCGACTGGCACCGTTTGATACATGTAGTGTACGAATCAATTTTTCAACGTCTTCTCCGTTGAGGTACGTATCTTGCAATCCTTCATCATTGATTTTAAACGATATTGCGATTTCAGAGATATGCTGTTGCAACTCTCCTTCATTGATCTCAGTATCACTCATCCACCCATTTCGAATGGCATAAAGTGAAACGGCTCTATACATCGCTCCACTATCTATGTATGTATATCCTACAGCTTTGGCCAAGGCCTTTGCCATTGTACTTTTTCCCGAAGACGATACACCGTCAATGGCTACATTTATTTTCTTCATGCGACTTGTCTGTTCTAAGTTCGTAAACATCTGCAAAGATAGATTGTTTTTGCGAGATGAATATTTAACAAATAAAAAATGCAGACTTCATGTCTGCATTTTTTATTAATAATTCTGTCAATGACTGTTTATTCTTCTTCAAAATTTGGATACATATAGTTTGTGGCGGGTACAAAAGTCTCTTTTATACATTGGGGTGAAACCCATCGCAATAAGTTGAATATGGAACCGGCTTTGTCGTTGGTGCCCGAACCGCGACCGCCGCCAAAGGGTTGCTGGTTAACCACGGCTCCCGTGGGTTTGTCGTTGATATAGAAATTCCCCGCAGTGTGCGTCAAGCGTTTGGTCATGTGCTCAATGGTTTTTCTGTCGGAAGAGAATATTGCTCCCGTTAATGCATAATTGGTAGAGTGGTCCAAAATATCCATGGTTTCGTCGAGCTTGTCGGGCTCGTAAACATAAACGGTAAGTATGGGACCAAAGAGCTCTTCTTTCATTGTTATGTAATCGGGGGTCTTGGCGAGAATAACTGTGGGATGGATAAAGTATCCTTCAGATTTGTCGTAGGTCCCGCCAATAGCAATTTCTGCATCGGGTGATGCTTTTGCATCGTCAATGGCTTTTGATAGTTTATCAAATGAGGTTTCATCAATTACTGCATTTACAAAGTTGCTGAAATCTTCTACTACTCCTGTCTTGATGGATTTCAAGTCGGATTCCATATAGCTTTTAACGTCTTCCCATAGGTTCGATGGAACAAAGGCGCGTGAGGCGGCTGAACATTTCTGACCTTGATATTCAAATGAACCGCGGACAAGGGCTGTGGCTACTTGCCTGGCATTGGCTGTCGAGTCGGCAATCACGTAGTCTTTACCGCCGGTCTCTCCAACAATGCGAGGGTAGGAGCGGTATTTATCAACATTTGAGGCAATGGTTTTCCACATCCCGTTAAACACGGCTGTTGAGCCGGTGAAATGTAATCCTGCAAAATGTCGATCATTAAATATAACATCGGCTGCATCGGGACCTGAACAGTATACAAGGTTGATTACTCCATCGGGTAATCCGGCTTCCTGCAATACTTTCATTACAAAGCCGGCGGAATGAACAGCGGTTTTGGAGGGTTTCCAAACTACGGTGTTTCCCATCAAAGCGGGTGCACCGGGAAGGTTACCTGCAATGGAGGTGAAATTGAACGGGGTTAGGGCAAAGATAAATCCTTCTAAGGGACGCCAAACGGTTCGGTTCCATATGCCTGCGGAGGAATTTGGCTGCATGCCATAAATCTCGCACATGTTTTTAACGTTGAAACGATAGAAATCGGCCAACTCGCAAACAGCATCAATCTCTGATTGATAGGCGTTTTTGGACTGACTGACCATAGTAGCTGCATTAAATTCATAACGATAGGGACCAGTAATCAAATCGGCGGCTTTCAGAAAGATGGCTGCTCTGCTTTCCCAACTCATGGCCTCCCATGCCGGTTTGGCTTTCAACGCTGCATCAATGGCCATTTGTACGTGCGATTTATCGCCTTGGTGATAGTGACCTAGCAGATGTTGGTGATTGTGAGGGGGACGAATATCTTTTAGATTGTTTGTACGTACTTCTTTCCCACCTATAATCATAGGAATGTCTAATCCGCCTTTATTTAACTCGCTGATCTTGAGTTTTAAAGCTTTTCTTTCGGGAGAGCCCGGAGCGTAACTCTTAACAGGCTCGTTCTTGATTTCCGGAAGTTTGTAAAATCCTGTTGGCATAGATGAATGTATTTAATGTGTTTTTAATTTTGTTTAATGTGACAAATATACTGAAAAAGACGAATCAAAATGGATGTTTAATTGGTTTTATTCTTATTTTTGCGACATCGAATCTAATAAATATATCAATGCAGTCTAATAAAAATTCAATTATTGATTTTAGCAATTCTGAAATTGCTTTCAAAGATAAATCGGACAGGGATCTTAAGCAGACTTATGTCTGGTTTAAGATGATGAACAACAGTGCCTTGGTGAAGTTGGGAAAACGACTTCTTAACTTTGCTTTCTCTATCTATTTCCCTGTTAAGGGCTTTATCAAAAGAACAATCTATAAGATATTCGTCGGGGATACTTCAATCGAAGATTGTGCAAACACCCTTCATAAACTTAGCGAGCGTAACGTGGGGTCTATCTTGGATTATGCGCTCGAGGGGGAGGAGGTAGATGAGATTTTTGATGCTACTTGTCAGGAGATTCAACGGACTATCCGTTTTGCACATGAGCATGATCATGTACCGTTCAGCGCATTCAAAATAACGGGTATCGGTCGGTTCGATCTATTGGTAAAAGTGAGTGCGGAAGAGACGTTGACCGAAGGAGAATCGACTGAATATCAAAGCGTGTTGGATAGGGTAGACGATATCTTTAAATTAGGCTTCGAACTGGATGTCCCCATTCTTATTGATGCCGAAGAGACATGGATCCAACCGATGCTTGACGATCTGGTGATGGAGATGATGGCTAAGTATAACACGAGGAAAGCTATTGTGCAGAATACGTATCAAATGTACAGGCACGACAGCATCGACCGATTGATAATGCATCATCAAATGGCTATTGATGGTGGGTTCAAATTCGGACTGAAAATTGTGCGAGGTGCTTACATGGAAAAGGAACGTGAGCGAGCTGTTGCTATGAATTACCCTTCGCCTATCCAACCCGATAAAGCAGCTACAGATAGGGATTTTGACGCAATAATTAATTATCTGGTCGACAATGTGGATACCATCGATTTTATGGTGGCTACACATAACGAGGAGAGTTCGCAGTTGTTGGCTACGTTAATCGATCAACATAACCTGCCAAGAAATTGTCCTCAAATATATTTTGCTCAACTGTATGGAATGAGTGATAATCTGACTTTTAATCTGGCCGAAAAGGGATACAATGTTGTCAAATATGTTCCATACGGGGAGGTGAAAACTATGATGCCTTATCTCTTTCGAAGAGCAGAAGAAAATACTTCTGTTAAAGGACAATCCAGCAGGGAACTGTTGTTGATTAAAAAGGAGTTGGAACGCAGAAAGCTCGCTTGATACGTTCATCGGTCGGTGAAGTTGCAGACCTAATAATTACAATTGGAACGCAGAAAGTTGGATTAATGTTGCACACGATTACAAAGGTAACGCAAGTGTTTCGTTTACTATGTCGACGTGAATATTTGTTAATGTTGCACACAATTATAAAACAAAGAAACCGAGAGCATTGCTCTCGGTTTCTTTAATATGATGTCAATGAATTACTTCATCTCCTAAATATTTGAAACGCTTTTCAGAAAGAAAAGTTATCTGATTCTTTTTTGGAACAAAGGCTACTTCTTCTCCCAAAGATTTGAAGAGCTCATAAGGAATTCAGTAAATGTCTTTTTAGGTTGTTTCTCTTGTACTACAGTTATCTGTTTTGCGACTTCTTCGTCATAAACAGGTGCTGCAACATTTCTGATTACACCTAAAGCCAAGGGTAATTCATCTGAATCAGTACCCATAAGAGCGAGCTTCATTTGCAGGGTGTTATCCATTGAAGCAGCATCATGAACAAGCACATCATCCATCGAATAACCATCCTCACCAATTGTGACCGCTTTCAGGTTCCAACCATCCAAAACAAGACCCTTGTTTTTATCCTTTCCGAATATCATCTTCTCACCATGCTTCAAAAAGATTGTCTTGTCATCACGAAACTCCTTTTCGGAGTACTTCTTGTAGATGCCATTGTTGAATATCACACAATTCTGAAGCACTTCCAATATCGATGTTCCTTTGTGCTTTGCCGATTCAACCATCAAATCAGTCTGGTTCTTTAGATCCACATCTATTGAACGAGCAAAGAAAGTACCCCTTGCTCCAAAGCAAAGCTCTGCCGGATGGAATGGGTCTTCAACAGTTCCGTAAGGAGACGATTTTGATACAAACCCCCTGTCGGAAGTAGGAGAATACTGACCTTTGGTAAGGCCGTAAATCTTGTTGTTAAAGAGTATTATGTTGATGTTTACGTTGCGGCGTATTGCATGAATAAAATGATTGCCCCCAATGGACAATGAATCACCATCGCCCGTGGCCACCCAGACCGACAAATCAGGATTAGCTACTTTAACACCTGTGGCAATCGCGATTGGACGACCATGGATTGTGTGCATTCCATAAGTGTTCATATAATAAACCAACCTGGAAGAACACCCAATACCCGAAATAAGAACTGTATTTTCCTGCTCTATATTCAGTTCCGCCATTGCCTTGTACAAACAGTTCAATATGGCATGATCTCCACAACCAGGACACCAGCGAACGGCGTTAATGCTTTTATAATCTTTAGGTTGACGCTCTTGAATAGTTATATCTTGTTCCATGTTTACTTGTCAATGATTTTAATGAATTCTTCTACCAGTCGGCTTACGATGAAAGGTTGTCCTTTTACTCGATTGAATTTAAAGATGTTCAAGCCGTCATAAATGCTCTTCAAATAAGCAGCAAACTGACCAAGGTTCTGTTCCGCCACAACGATTTTCTTGTATCTCCTCAACACATCTTCTGTGTTTGCAGGAAGAGGAGAAATGAAGTTGAAATGTGCAAAAGCAACCTTTTTACCTTCCCCCCTGATTTTCATCATAGCTTCCAGTAAGTGACCGTAAGTGCCACCCCAACCAACGATTAAAGTGTCAGCATCTTTGTCGCCCAGCACTTCTAATAAAGGCAAGTCGTTAGCGATCTTATCGATCTTTTCTTTGCGTGAATCAACCATAAATTGATGATTGTCAGGATCTGTCGAGAGGATACCCGTCTTTGCATCTTTCTCCAGTCCGCCAATGCGATGCATATATTTTGGAGTTCCCGGGACCGCCCAATAGCGAACCATCGATTCTTCATCTCTGAAGTAAGGACTCCATTCTTCATGATTACCCTTATAATTAACCTGAACGTAATTCGGTTTAATATCCGGATACTCATCCATGTCAGGGATTTTCCATGCAGCCGATCCGTTAGCGATATACCCATCAGTCAACAGAACTACCGGCGTCATGTGTTCAAGTGCGATTTTTGAAGCCCAGAAGGCACTGTCGAAGCAGTTTGTAGGTGAAGTTGCCGCAATCACAACGATCGGGCTTTCCCCACTTCTACCATAAAGCGCCTGATTTAGGTCCGCTTGCTCACTTTTTGTCGGCATACCGGTAGAAGGACCAGCCCGCTGCACATCGATAACCACTAGTGGCAGTTCGGTCATCACAGCGAGATTCAGCGCCTCACTTTTCAGCGCAAGTCCCGGACCCGAAGTCGACGTAACCGCGAGAGCCCCTGCGAAGCTCGCGCCAATAGCAGCAGATATGCCCGCGATCTCATCTTCCATCTGCAGAGCCTTTACCCCAAAGTCCTTACGTTTAGAAAGCTCATGCAGAATATCAGTAGCCGGTGTGATGGGATATGAACCTAAAAACAACTGCAAGCCCGATTTCTCGGCAGCAGCAATTAAACCATAAACCGTTGCCAGATTACCATTCACGTCGGTATAGAAACCCTTATTGTTTTCTGCAGTCTCAATTCTGTAAGTCGATGCAGTCATGTGAATGTTACTTGCATAGTTGTAACCATCCGTAAGCGCTTTGATATTTGCCTGGACCAGATTAGGTTTCTTGGCAAACTTCTGCTCCAGCAGCTGGTCAGCGATCTCCAGAGGACGGTTGAACAGCCAGCAAACGATACCCAAAGCAAACATGTTTTTACTACGTATCATCTCCTTGTTGTCCATTCCCATTCCCTGTAAAGAGCTCTTCGTCAGACTCGTGATCGATACAGGGATAGCCTGAACACTTGAGAGATTAAGTTCCTTGAACGGATCATCAGAAATGAAATCAGCTTTCTCGAGATCCTTATTCTCAAACGAATCAGTATCGTAAATAACGATAGAGTCCCTTTTGAGATTGTTGATATTCACTTTCAGCGCAGCCGGGTTCATAGCAACAAGTACATCTGCCCTATCACCCGAGTTGTAAATACCCTGCGAACCGATTCTCACCTGAAATCCCGAGACACCATGAAGTGTTCCTTGCGGTGCACGAATCTCCGCCGGATAATCGGGGAAAGTAGAAATGTTATTACCAAAGATGGCCGATAAAGTAGAGAACAAAGTTCCGGACAATTGCATCCCGTCCCCCGAATCTCCAGAAAAGCGGATAGTTACTTGTTTTAAGTCAGTAACGACTGTATTGGTAGGCATATTTAATTATTTTGTATTCGGTTTAATTTGTGATCAGTTCATAAAAAATCTAAACCAATGAACAATAGTGCAAAGTAATGAAAGACTTAGCGAAAAAGCAAATAATTTGCCAAAACAATTTTCATTACACATCTGTACCCTATTTAACACGTTCTATGTTAGCACCCAGTCGATTAAGTCGAATATCAATATCCTGATACCCCCGATCAATCTGGTCGATATTGTGAATTGTGCTTATTCCATCCGCGCTCATTGCAGCGATAAGCAGAGAAATACCCGCACGAATATCCGGAGACGTCATAACCGTAGCGCGTAGTTTGAATCTATCACCCAAG
>Ga0265294_10003733_pt1 | contig 19299 bp, 16 predicted proteins | sample MunlanPumphouse3_FD_192504 | JGI IMG/M metagenome (GOLD analysis project Ga0265294, IMG submission 192504) | Groundwater microbial communities from a municipal landfill in Southern Ontario, Canada - Pumphouse #3 | ecosystem: Environmental > Aquatic > Deep subsurface > Groundwater | place...
CAATATTACTAACCCAAAAATTCAATACTGTTTTTTTTGATACCATATTTACCAAAGATTGCCCTAACACAACGGTATTCGGCTTTTCTTTATCGGAAATTTGAATTTCAAAATATCCTGTTGTTTTTTCTTTTTTTGGTCGAGATAACCATAAAGCAGTACCCACTGCTCCACAAGTTCCGACAGCAGTAAAAATATTTACAATAAAATTTCCAAGTTCATAATTCACTTTTAATCTTCTCTACCCTTAACGACTAGAAAGATTTCAAGCGAGACGAAGAGTTTTCAAACCGAAGTGTACAATTAAGTGAAACGGTACATAAGGTTTGAAAACTCAAAGTCGCAGCTGAAATATTTCGGTCGCAATATCTTTACTTATTTCTTGTTCTCATCAACTACCTCAGCATCCACAACATTCTCTCCACCCTGCTGTTGCTGTCCTTCCGCTCCTGCCTGTTGAGAACCGCAACTACCATCTGCACATCCTCCAGCATTAGCTTGTCCTGCTTGACCTGCCTGTTGCTGTTGTTGTGCATTTTTGTAAACTTCTTCAGCAAGTTTATGTGATGCTGTTGAAAGTTTTTCTTTAGAATCTTTTATTTTATCAAGATCGTTAGTCTTTATAGCTTCTTTTGTATCATTGATAGCTTGTTCAACTTTAAGTCTTTCATCAGCTGAAATTTTATCGCCATGTTCTTTCAAACTCTTTTCAGTAGCATAGACTAAATTATCAGCTTCATTTTTAACTTCTATCTCTTCTTTTCTCTTTTTATCATCATCAGCATATTGTTCTGCTTCTTTAACAAATTTATCAATTTCATCTTTTGAAAGTTTTGTAGATGCAGAAATCTTAATAGATTGTTCTTTACCTGTACCTAAATCTTTTGCAGATACATGTAAAATACCGCTGGCATCTATATCAAATGTAACTTCAATTTGTGGAACTCCTCTTGGAGCCGGTGGAATACCATCAAGCATAAATCTGCCTAAAGAAACATTATCTTTTGCCATTGGTCTTTCGCCTTGTAATACATGAACTTCTACACCAGGCTGATTATCTTGTGCTGTTGAAAAAATTTGTGATTTTTTAACAGGAACTGTTGTGTTTCTATCAATAATAGGTGTTCTAACATTTCCAAGAGTTTCTAATCCTAATGTAAGAGGTGTAACATCAAGTAAAAGAATATCCTTTACTTCACCTGTAAGAACGGCTGCCTGAATAGCTGCACCGTTACATACACATTCCATTGGGTCTATTCCTCTTTCTACAATTTTACCGACATAATCCTCAACAAATTTTTGAACGATAGGCATTCTTGTAGGACCACCAACAAGTATAACTCTTGTTAAGCCGGATACTGTAAGTTTTGCATCACCAAGAGCCTGATCTATTGACGGCTTACATCTTTGTACTATTGGACCTACCAAATTATCTAATGTAGCTCTTGAGAGCTTCATTGCTAAATGTTTTGGACCGTTAGAATCTGCTGTAATAAATGGAAGATTTAAGTCTGTTTCAAGAATATTTGAAAGTTCAATCTTAGCTTTTTCTGCTGCTTCTTGAAGTCTCTGAACTGCCATTTTGTCATTTCTTATATCTATACCATTTTCTTTCTTAAATGTATCAGCAATATAATCTATTAATGCTTTATCCATATCAGTACCACCAAGTTTTGTATCACCTGATGTTGATAATACTTCAAAAGTTCCTTCTGTTCCCATTTCCATAATAGTTACATCTAATGTTCCACCGCCAAGGTCAAACACCAATATTTTTTGTTCTTTACCAACTTTATCTATACCATAAGCAAGTGATGCTGCTGTTGGTTCATTAACAAGTCTGACAACTTCAAGACCTGCAATAGCACCTGCATCTTTTGTTGCTTGTCTTTGATGATCATTAAAATATGCAGGAACTGTAATAACTGCTTTTTCAACTTTTGTTCCTAAATATGCTTCTGCATCTTTTTTAATTTTTTGTAATATAAAACCTGACAACTGTTGAGGTGTAAATTCTTTACCATTTATTTGATATTTATAATCTTCACCCATCTTTCTTTTAAATGCTGAAACTGTCCCTTCCGGATTTGTTACTGCTTGTCTTCTTGCCGGTTCACCAACTAAAAGCTGTCCGTCTTTTGTAAATGCAACATAAGATGGAAATGCTTTCCCGCCAAGTGTCGTACCTTCTGCAGAAGGTATAAGTGTAACTTTACCACCTTCCATAATTGCTGCTGCTGAGTTAGATGTACCTAAATCTATACCGATAATCTTTGACATAATACTCCTCCTATTTACACATATTTTATTTTTCTGTATTTTCTTGTTGTTCTTCTTTTGTTTTTTCTTTACATTTTGCTACTTTGACTCTTGCAGGTCTCATTAATTTACCATTCAATTTATACCCTTGTTGATAAACCCCGAGTATTTTACCTTCTTCATCTTCTGATTCAACTTGCTCTAATGCTTCGCAAAAATTTGGATCAAATTGTTTATCCATACAATCTATTTTTTCAACTCCTTCCTCTTTTAACATTTTTTCAAATTCACAATTTATCATTTCCAGACCTACTCTTATACTTTCAAGATTTTGCCCGGACCTGACACTTTGCATAGCATGCTGAAAAACATCATAAATACTGATTTGTTTGAGAAGAATCTTTTCTCTTCCCCAATTTAAAAAATCCTGTTTTTCTTTTTCAGCTCTTCTTCTGAAATTTTCAAAATCTGCCTTTAATCTTAAAAGCTGGTCATAATATTCATCTGCTAATTTCTGTTTTTCTTCAACAGATTGTTTTAAAATATCAAGCTCTGATAATTTTTCTTCTCTTGCAATATTTTCAATATCTTCAATAACTTCTTGTTTTTCTCCCTCTGCTATTTTTTCTTCATTTTTTCCATTTTCATTAGTCATCGCTGTCTTCTCCCATTTTTAATAAAAAACCATTTACTATTTTTGATACAGAATTCACAAGAGCCATCATTTTGTCATATTCCATTCGTTTCGGACCAATTATACCTAACACACCTATTGTCTTATTACCATCTGAATATGATGTCGTTATAACACTTAAATCTTTTAATTCTGCACTATTACCTTCTCCGCCAATTTGTACTTTTATACTTGATATATCTAAATCTTTTCCTATTATCTCTATTAATCTGTCTTTGTGTTCATTTAAGTTCATTAAACATCTTGCAGACTCAAAATCATTAAAATCCGGAATCGCTAAAACATTTGATGCCCCATTCATATAAATATCATCTTGTATACTGTCTATGACATTACTTATATATCCTGCTAATTTAAACATATCTTGTTGTTTTGACTGATATTTCTGAACTTCAACAATAATTCTTTTGCTTGCTTCTTCTAAAGATATTCCTCTTAATTTACTATTTAAAAAATGCTTCAATTCGTATAAATCATCACTATCGATGCTAATATTTATCATTTTATGTCTGACAAGCCCTGTTTTTGTAAGTAAAACTACTAAAATTTGCTCACTAGATATTTGTATTAACTCTATATTTCTAATTTCATTGTTTTTTGCTTTTGGAGCCATAACAAAACCGGTATAATTTGAAAGACCTGATAAAATTTTAGATGTCTGAGATAATAAACTATCTATTTCTTTAGTCTTTTTCTCGTATTCTTTTTTAATTATTTCTTCTTCTTCAACAGCAAGTCTTTGTAACTCTATTAATGAATCGACATAAGCCCTGTATCCTGCATCTGTAGGAATTCTGCCTGCAGATGTGTGAGGATGAGTTAAAAATCCATCCTTTTCAAGTTCTGCCATTAAACTTCTCAAAGTTGCAGGTGATAGATTGAAATTATAGCCTTTTTCAAGAGAACTAGAGCCTACAGGTTTGCCTGTTTTTATATACTCATGAATAACAGCATGTAAAACCCTGGATTTTCTTTCCTTTAAAATGTTTTCGGCAACTTGTCTCATAATTTTTCATCCATATTAAATAACTTTTTTAGCACTCAATTACTAACAGTGCTAAATTATAACACAGACAAATTTTTTTGTCAAGTTTATTAACGGTGAATTTAAAAAAATGACCCTGTTCTAATAAAAGAAATGATAATCGGAGCAAATAATAATATAAATATTGTCGGCAAAATAAGTAAAGTCATGGGGATTAACATTTTTACGGGAGCTTCTTGAGCTTTTTTCTCTGCAATAGATGCATTTTCTATTTTAATCTGCTCTGAAATTTTATTTAATGCATCTGATATTCCAAGCCCTGATTCTAATGATGAATTTACAGCCCTGACAAATAAATTCAATTGTTCTAAATTATATTTTTCAGCCATTTCATTAAGAGCGGCTTTAACATCTATGCCAAATGATACTTTTGAGATAATATTTTTTATCTCTGATGACAATGTACCTTGTAATATTGATGCTATTTTAACAAGTGCATTATTAAAATCTACACCGGAAACAATCATTACAGATAATAAATCTGCTAAATTAGGTAATTGTCTGATTATTAATGAAACTTTTTTCCTGTTTTCTTCATAAATTTTTAAATACGGTAAAATAAAAAATAATATCCCGACACAGACAATAATTACTATATCAAACCCTACTAAAATAACTGCAACCAAAATACTTATTAACATAATTACAAATTGTAAAACAAAAAAACTATATCCATTCAGATTTGTATAAGGATACTGTAAAGTTTTTAATATAGAATTTACTTTATTGATATAATTAATAAAATATTTTGTTTTGATTTTTTTTAATATAAAAACCAAAGGTTTTGAAAAAGATATAAAAAACGATAATAGAAAATATTTATCATGTTTTTTGACATTATATTGTTTCATTTTATTAGATACAATTATAAAAGTACTTAATAAATAATTTATTATTATTATCGATAATATAAAAAAACATAAAGATGCTAAAATTAAATACATTAAATATCTATCTCCGATATTTTTCTCATAAAAAAAGAACCTAATAACATCATAACGATTGATATAAATAAAATAATATTTCCAATTAAAGTTGTAAATAAAACACTCATCATATCAGGTTCAATAAAATATACAAATAAAATAATAAAAAAAGGAACTACACTAATAATATTACCTGACATTTTGCCTTGTGAAGTTAATGCTTCTACTTTTGAATATATGACAAGTCTTTGTGTAATAGATTTTTCTATTTTATCTAAAATATCCGATAACTTTGCACCTGTGATATTGGATATTCTTACTGAATCTATAAACAGTTTATATTGTTCACTTTGAATATTCAAAGAAGATTCTTGCAATGCCTCATCTAAACCAACACCTAATGAAACTCTTTCAAATATCTTTCTGAATTCATCTGCTAAAGGGGGCTTTACTTGCTTAGAAACTGCATCTATTGCTTGTAATATTGATTGACCTGACAAAATAATATTTCTAAATATTCTTATTGATTCAACAATCTGTTTGTCCACACTTTTTCTATAATTTTGTTCTTGTTTCTTTTTATACAACCAATTAAAATAAATAACTATCATACTTATCAAGATTGAAAATATAATATTCAAAATTACAGATAGTATTATAAATATAGATAATAAAATTATAATATTTTTTTTATTACCATATGTTTTTATTTTAGATTTTTTTTTATTACTTTTATTTATTTTTTCTAAAACAAACAAAAATAATATATATATAAGCAATGAAAAGGATATACAGAAACATACTAAATAAAGAGGTGTCATTTACAACAACCTTGCTCTAATGAAAGAAGTGTCTTGAAAGTATTACTTTCTATATCATATTGAAAAGCCGGAACAAGTTCATACGAATTATCACTTGATTTTTGAAGAAGTGAAATTTCTGATATTTTTCTGCTTCCATCAGGGAATCTCTTAATCTGAACAATAATATTTATTGCTGAATATATCATAGAAAGTATTGATTTCTCCGGCAAATCCACACCTGCCATTATAACCATTACTAAAAGTCTGGAAATAGCATCCTTGCATGAATTAGAATGAACTGTTGTCATTGACCCATTATGTCCAGTATTCATTGCCTGTAACATATCAAGAGTTTCTCCGGATCTACATTCACCAACTATAATTCTGTCCGGTCTCATTCTTAATGCATTAACAACTAATTGTCGGATTGTTATCTCAGATGTTCCTTCTATAGACTTTGTTCTGGTTTCTAGTCTGATAACATGTTTTTGTTGTAATTGTAATTCAGCTGAATCTTCTATAGTTATAATTCTCTCATCATCAGAAATAAATGATGATATCACATTTAATAAAGTAGTCTTACCGGTTCCTGTTCCACCGGAAATTAAAATATTTTGTTTATTTTTAACTGCCTGAGTTAAAAAATTTATCATTTCAATATTGGCACTGCCATAAGATATAATATCATCTGCAGAAAGTTTATGTTTTGCAAATTTTCTTATTGTTAATATTGGACCATTAAGAGCAATTGGTGCAATAACAGCATTTACTCTTGAACCATCTTGAAGCCTTGCATCAACAATTGGAGAAGCTTCATCAATATGCCGTCCAACGGAAGAAGCGATTCTATCTATAACTATTCTTAACTTATTTGTATCTTGAAATTTTATTTCTGTCTGTTGCAATTTACCATTTTTTTCAACATAAATATTTTGACACCCGTTTACCATTATTTCTGTAATTTCATTATCGTTAAGAAAATCTTCTAAAACCCCTAAACCTAAAATTTCATCTGAAAGTTCTTTAGTTAATCTTTGTTCTTCAGTAAAACTTAATCCTATGTCAATAAACTTTAACAAACCTTCTATTTGCATCTCAACAATATTGCGTAATTTTTGTTGATCTTTTTCATTTGCATATTCTTGCATTCTTACAATTAAATCTTTATGTATTTTAGATTTTATCTCTTTATATTTAGATATTGGATCACAAGGAGAATATTCTTTTTTTACAGCTATACAATTGCTTTTTGAAATTTTTTCAATTAAATTATCCAATGCTTTTACAAATGCATTTGATTTATCATTAAATAAAAAATTTGCATTGAGAACTTCTTGTTTAATTTTAAAAGAAAGAGGCAATACTATAAGTTCTTTATAAATAAAATCATAATCTTCATTATCAAAATCATAATTTGTTTCTATATCAAACATAACGGGCAACATTCTAATTTCTTTTGTTTTTTCAGTTGAAAGTTCCAAATACAAATTTTTACAATTTTCAAACGAAGTTGGTTCTTTAATAAAAGAAAACAGTATTATATCAGAGATACCTAAAACGAACTTTTTGCACTCTACTGATTTATCTTGGATAACTAAAATAATATTGTCATATATAGATGCTAAACATTCAAAAAAATAATTTATATTAACATTTTGCAATATATTATTTATATCTCTAACACATAAAATTTCACTTTTTGAATCAAGATATGTTTTTAACATCTGAGTATTTATACTTGATCCTACATTTAATATTTCATCTATATATTTTATGTTTTCCTTACCATAAACAGACCAAAGAATATCACTTTTAACGCTTCTAATATCAACAACAACAGTATTCTTATCTTGATAAGAATACAAGCTTGACATTCCGCTTAGCAATGTATTTACATATAAAGGACTATCTATTTGAATGATTGATATTATTTTATTGTTTTTCATTTTGAAGAATACCTGTTTATTATATCAATAGCTTCTTTTTGAGATTTTTGAATTTCTTTTAAAGTTTGCATATCGCTATTTGATTGTTTTAATACAGTTTTTGATGCATCTTTAAAAATATCATTTATTTTTATTGGCTGTATTTGATTAACTGTTAAATCACCTGATGGTCTTAATGCTATTTTTATAATACCTTTTTCCTGAGCAAGCATTATTTGCTGAGCTTCTATAATTGATACTGCCATAGTAACAGGTAAATTTACAGTTATATTTTCTTGTTTGATATCGTTTATACCGCCAATAACATTATTACCTACAGCTAAAACTAATAAATTCTGAGCTATTACAAGTGATGATTCTATAAGGGTTTTATCTTTATTTTCATATTCAATAATTGATATTAAATCTATTCTGCTGCCGGGAGCAACTATACCTGCAATCTCATCTCTATCAAAAATTAATGTTACAGCTCTTTTATTATCAGGTATAGTATTAGATATACCTGCATCAGATGTAATTGGTAAAACTTTAGTTGATGTGATTTGTTCACCCTCTTCAAAAGCCACTATTGACATAAATGAAGGATTTTTGTCAACATAAAAATCTTTTATACTTGATATGTACTTTGGCTGAACATATTGTTTAGGTACAAATTTTTCTTTAAGCATTGAAGATGTAATTATTTTTCCCTGTTCTATTTTTACATCTGCAACAACAATTTTCACAGGTTCAGACATTGCTTTATTTTTTTGTTCAATATCATATAAATAAAGAACAACGAAAATTGTTGATAACAATGCCAAAATTCCAGATAGTATAAAAGTTTTTTTCATATTATCTATTTGCACTTGCTTCCTGAGATATTTTATCAGCAGAAGATGTAAAAATTTCATTTACATTTTTACCAAACAATTTAACACCTACTAATGCAACAATAACTATTAATACTACGATTAAAATATATTCTACCATTCCTTGTCCTTTATTGCTTCTTAACATGTTAACTTCCCTCCATTTTTTTATTTTGAAGACCTATTATGTATATTATTTTTACATCCACTACCGGATAAAACAGATGATTTTGCAGTTATATTAATTTCTTTTAAACCAACAAAATGCATAATGTTAGGTAAATCATAACAATAAGTAATTTTTACAGATGAAACATCCGCATTTGGAATAAGTAATCCTTTTATCAATCCGTTTATATCATTAAAAATCTTAGTTAAATCTCTAACATTAATATCAATTTTTGGATAATCATTAATATCAACATTTATTTCTTTAATCTTTTCAGCATCTAATCTTCTTCCATCTATCATTCTATGTGTTAAATAATTCTCAATATCTTTTTTTATATCATAGGCATTTAATGTTGTGGTAGCTATCATATCCGTACCATATCTAGTGGCAGAAATTAATTGCTGCCAAGTTAAAAGAACTCTTGCAAACCATATAACCGAGACAAACATCAAAACCATCATCGGCAAAATAAAAAGAGCTTCAACAAAAGCATTGCCTTTTCTATTTTTTAACATTTTTAAATACTTCATTAGAATCTGTATTACAAATTTGACGATTAAAACAATAATCCGGCAATTTAACTTCTTTTTGTTCTTGAGTAACCATATCTTTAACAATAATTTTGCCTTTATCAAATTCATTCTTACCGAAAATTATTGTTTTTTTAGCACCAATTTTATCAGCAAGTTTAAATTGTGATTTTAAACTTTTATTTAAAAAAGGACCTTCTATTATTATATTTTCAGATAAACAAATATCTTTTCTTATATCATTATTGTTTAATATTAAGTCATTTGCAAAAGTAAAAGCATCTACAAATAATTCTTCATCTGCCAATGCAATAAAGACAACATCATCTGTTTGAAGACTATCAAAAAAACCATTTTGTTCACATGCCATTAAAACTCTTTCACACCCTAAAGCAAAACCTACACTTGGAATCTGTTGCCCGCCTAATTCCTTTACTAAATTGTCATATCTTCCGCCTGCACATAAAGCATCTTGAGAACCAACCGACGATGAACGAACCTCAAAAACAGTTCTTGTATAATAATCCAATCCTCTAACAAGTTTATGGTCAACTATATAATCACAATCAACTCTTTTCAACAATGCTTGAACCTGTTGAAAATGATTATTACAGTCATCACATAAACATTCCTGCATTGTAGGAACGTTTTGAAATTTATTTGAATCTATTTTACAATCCAATAATCTTAAAGGATTTTTTTCTAATCTTCTTTTACAATCTTCACACAAATCACTAATAGATGCAAAATAATCAACTAATTTTTGTCTAAACTCTGCTCTGCACTTAGGACAACCTAATGAATTTAAATGGATTGTAATATCTTTTATATTTAAAGTTGATAATATTTCTTTTGCTACCAAAATAATTTCTACATCTGCATTTGGACTTGGATTTGCTAAATATTCCGCACCCATTTGTAAAAACTGTCTGTATCTTCCTGCTTGTGGTCTTTCATATCTGAACATTTCACCTGAATAAAAAAATTTACCGATAGGTTCTGTCATATCAAATCTATGTTCTATATATGCTCTAACAAGAGATGCTGTCCCTTCCGGTCTTAAAGCTAATTTTCTTCCCTTTCTATCTTCAAAAACATACATTTCCTTTTCAACAATATCTGTTGCTTCACCAATAGACCTCGTAAATAAAGAGACATCTTCAAAAATAGGTGTTCTAACTTCTTTAAAATTATGTTTTCTAAATACTTGTCTTGAAATTAAATCTAATTTTTCTAGTCCTAAAGCTAACTTACCAAAAATATCATGTGTTCCTCTAGGTGCTTTATATATTGACATTTTCTTTCTCCAAAAATTCAACTTTCAATCCTGTTTTACATACTGGACTTATAATGCCTGCAGATATAATATATTGAATCCCTTCCTCAACAGTATAATCACTTTCTATAATATCTTTTTCTTTTATTAACATCAAAAATCCGGTAGTAGGATTTGGTGTTGTTGGCATAAAAACACTGATATATTTTTCATTATTTATAATTTTTTCTCCGGTAGAAAAAGCTACACAATAACATTCTTTATTAGGAAATGGGATAAAAACTACTTTTTGAAAATTCAAACTTTTATCATTGTTTGAAAAAAATGAAAATAACTTCTTTAATGATAAATAAATACTACCAAACAGTGGGATTTTTGCAAATAAATCTTCTATTAATGAAACAAGTTTTTTTCCAATAAGTTTTGTTGTTAAAAAACCAACTAAAGAAATTATTAATATTGTCAAAAAGAAACTAGATATTTTTGCTAAAACATATACCCATGATTTATCTGCAATAAAAAATTTAAAAATTGGCAACAAATACGGCATTGAGAAACCGCTAGTCCAATCAAAGACAATAAGGATAACAACAAATGTTAACCATAACGGTAAAATAACAAATAAACCGGCTACAAAATATTTTTTTAAAAATTTTTTAAATACATTAATTTCTGACTGTTTTATTTTAGAGTTTTCATCATTTTCCGTTGACAAATTTTTCTCCAGCTGAAATTAATTTTTTTATTGTATCATTAGATGCCGCTTCAACATATAACCTTACAATAGGCTCTGTCCCAGATAATCTAAATCCTATCCAAGTAAAATCATCAATAATAAATTTGTAACCATCTAATGTTACAACTTGTTTTATTTTCATCCCACCTATTTTAGATGGTGTAGATTTTTTCAAAGTCTCTTTAAATTTTTCCATTGTTTCTTTCGGTAAACGGAAATTTTCTCTAGAAGTTATAATATTTCCTGTAAGTTTATATATATCTTTTAAAATTGCACCTAAAGATTTTTTATGCATTGCAACTGCTTCTGCCATAAGCAAACAGGCTAATATCCCATCTTTTTCAGGAACATGCCCTCTAATAGTAAGGCCTCCTGACTCTTCTCCGCCAATAATAAAATCATTTGGTCTTTCTGTCATAAGTTCACCGATATATTTAAACCCTACCGGCGTTTCTTTAACTTCAATATTAAGTTTTGCTGCTAATTTATCAAGCATATGACTTGTCATAACACTTCTTGCTACTATACCTTTCCAACCTCTTGTTTTATTTAAATGATATAACAATATAGGTATAACTTGGTTAGGAGTTATAAATGTTCCATCTGAATCTATTATTCCAAACCTATCAGCATCACCATCTACAGAAAGTCCAATTTTATAAGATTCTTTTTTTATAATAGATTTTAACTCTTTTAAATTATCTTCATTAGGTTCCGGAGAATGTCCGTCAAATAAAACATCTCTGTTTTTATTCATAACCTTTAATTTTATACCTGCACTAGCTAACAAAGTATCTAAATAATCATCACCAGTCCCGTGTAGTAGATCGACAGCAACCTTAATAGAAGATTTTTTTAATACTTTAAAATTAACTAACTCTTTTATTCTTTTTAAATATGCCGGTCTTGGATCATAATATTCAATAATCTTCGATTTTAATCCTTCATTAATTGATAAAATTTTAACATCTTTTATTGATATAGCAGCACAATATTTTTCTATCTTTTCTGTTGTTTCCGGAAGAGCAGGACCACCCCATGAAGGAGAAAATTTAATTCCATTATATTCCGGCGGATTATGACTTGCTGTAAAATTAATACCTCCGGCAAGTTTGTTTTTTATAATATCATAAGCTATTACAGGTGTCGGAGTATTTCTTTTACAAAGTAAAGCCTTTATTTTGTTTCCTGCCAAAACTTCTGCAGAAACTACTGCAAATTTTTCCGACATAAATCTTGTATCATACCCAATAATAACTGCAGAACCTTTTTTATAATCTTTTGCATCATTAAGTATATAATTTGCTATAGCTTGTGTAACTATCTTCACATTATCAAAAGTAAATTCATCTGCTATAATGCCTCTCCAACCTGAAGTTCCAAACTTAATCATTGTATTTCTCTCCTATTATTTCTGCCACTGCCTAATTTTGTCTGTGTACATATCTATGAAACCTTTTGCTGTTGTTTTATCTTTTGCTTCTGCCCAAATATGGAAATATGCCTCATCAGGATCCGGCAACAACAAGACCCACCCATTGTTTAAAAACACTTTGACACCATCTATCAGTTCTGTCCTTTTATCTTTTGTATTTTCAATAGCATTTCTCATTGTCTGACCTTTTTTATCCCAAGAACAAGGAATAGTCGTATGAAAAACCTCAAATGATGGAATTTCCCTTCTAATTCTACTGATTGTTAAATTATTTTGTGTTAGCATTTCTATCAATTTACCAATAGAATACATTGCATCAAAAGCTTGTTGAAATTCAGGGAAAATAAATCCACCACGACAATCTGCTACAAAAATAACTTTTTCATCTTTAGTTGCATTCATAATATTTCGCGGACTTGTTCCGGTTCTTTTAATTTTAAAATCAAATTTTTCTGCAAGTTCGTCAATAACAGATGAAACGGTTACCGGAACTGCAATAGTTCCGGTTTTGTAGGTTATCATTACAAGATATGCCATAACAAGCATAGCTGTTTCATCATCCATTATTTTGCCTTTCTCATCAACTAAAAATAACTTTTCTGCTCCATTATCAATAAGGAAACCTGCACTGGCTTTTAAAGTTGTAACAATATCTGATAATTGATTTAATGATTCTACAAATTCTTCTCTTGTTTTTGTTATTTTTTTTGCATCTATATATGCATTTAATGCAACTACATCTACGCCTAATTCCCCTAATATTGCAGGAAACACCATTGAAGCAGAAGAGTGCGCATAATCTATAACTATCTTTATTTTATTTATTGTCTGTTTTTTCTTGATTATATCTAAATAACCGGTTTTATAATATTCTAATGCTCTAGGAGGAACTGTAATTTCTCCAACTTCATCCATATTTGCTCTTTTAAAATCTTCTCTAAAAAATAATTGTTCAATAGATTTTTCTTGGTTTATAGAAATATCGCCACCAAATTTATCAAAAAATTTAATATCTATAAGCCTTGCATCATAAGGAGATTGTCTTATATGAATTCCACCTATTTCGCCGTCATTACCAATTTCGTATCTTGCAACAGGAATAGATGAACTCAACATATCTCCGACATTAACACCGGCAGATAACAATCCTGATATCAATCCTCTTTTTATCATTCTTGTCGTTCTATGATCATCTCTTGATATAACAACATATGCTCCGCTGCCAACATATGCTCCATAAGCAGACCCTATTTTTGCAGCAAATTCAGGTGTTATTTCTATATTTCCAAGTCCTGTAATAGTGCCATAAGCATTAAATAATGCTTTATTCCATCTTTCTCCCCAAACCAAACTTGAAGATAAAATAGCACCCTTTTCAACAATTTTATGTGGCCAAATTCTTAAATTTGCTCTTATGGTTGCATCTGCACCTATATTACATTCATCTGCAATGATTGTTCCAACTTGAACGGAAGATCTTTCTCCTAATTTTGTAGATGCACCTATAACTACTTCTTTTAAGCTTGCTTCACTTCCTACAGATACACCATTCCACAATACTGAACCTAAAATTAATGAACTCTCTCCAATTGTAACATCGGATCCAATTACTGACTTACCAATTCTTGCACCTTTTTTGATTATAGTGTTATTTCCAACAATAACATTACTGTCAAAAATGACACCATCTTCAATTACTGTGTTCTCACCAATAATTACAGTTTTTCCATCTATTTCTTTTTTTACACCAGGCACATCAATTTTAACTTTGCCGTCAAGAATATCATAATGTGCAAACCTATATTCATCATGATTGCCAATATCTTTCCAATATCCTTCTGCTACATAACCATACAAACCTTTATTTTCTTTAAGAAGCCTAGGATATAAATCTTTTGAAAAATCCACATCTTTATTCTCCGGTATATAATCAAAAACTTCCGGCTCTAATATATATATACCTGTATTTATTGTATCGGAAAAAACTTCGCCCCAAGATGGTTTTTCTAAAAATCTTTCTATTTTGCCGTCTTTATCAGTGATAACAACACCAAATTGTAAAGGATTTGATACTCTGGTTAAAACCATTGTAGCAATTGCTTTTTTTTGTTTATGGAATTCAATAGCTTTTGATATATCAAAATCAGTTAAAACATCTCCTGATATGACAAGAAATGTTCCATTTATATCATCTTTTGCAAAACCGACACTGCCGGCTGTACCTAAATCGGATTCCGGTCTCAAATATTTTATATTTACACCCAAACTTGAACCATTCCCAAAATAATTTGTAATTATTTCCGGTTGATAATATAACATCATTGTTAAATCTTTAAAAGAATATTTTTTAAGTAATTCAACAATGTGACTTAACATTGGTTTGTTAGCCACTGGAGCCATAGGTTTAGGAATACTGCTGGTAATAGGTCTGAGCCTCGTGCCAAAACCTCCTGCCATAATGACAGCTTGCATTTTGCACCTCTCAAATTTTTATTTTTATTTTTTTAAAATTATATTATTAGATTTTACAAGTTTTTGGCATTTTTATCAAGATTTTATTGATATAAAACATACTGAATTGTAGAGATAATAAATTTGTCTTATTATTATTACTTCATATTTTAATATTATTATATTTTTGACCGTTTTTGTAATGCGGTATAAATATTATCATTTAATCTGACCGTATTAGTTAAAATATATTTTTTTGCCTCTTCAAAAGAAGTAAATGAATAAATAAAATTATCTCTTATTTCATCATCTAACGGATTTAATAAAAATGCTTTATAGTAATACTGTTGTGCTAAATTTTTGTTATTTTGTTCATCATATGACATTGCTGTAAGAAGCCAAATTTTATCTCTCATATATACAGGATTTATTTTACTAATTTTAACGAACTCTGATATTGCTTTATCATATTCCCCATTGGAAAAATAAGCAACACCCATATTATATACTGTTCTAATATTATTTGGATTTTTTATAATTGCATCAGAATACAATGTATAGGAATTACGAAAGTCTTCTCCTCTTTGATAGGAAATAATAGTAAATAATGCAAATAAAGATATTATAAAAACATATATTATTATTTTGTTTATTGTACCCATAATTTTAAATATTACAAGTCCAAATAATATTGATATAGCAACCATAGGCATATACATATACCTGTCTGCAACTGTATTAACTAATGGAATAATATTACTAACCGGTAAATATGTAAGTATTGTTAATAAGATGAAAATTTTAATATTTTTATCTTTTATTTTATAAAAAAATAAATAGATTATTGAGATAATAAAAACAAATATTCCAATATTAACATAAACTGAAGATTTAACGATATAATCTACCGAAAGGTTGACAGGATAAGCAATATGGATAATATTATAAAATAGAGATGCTATTATTGTATTAAAATATGTAAAAAGACTAACAAGAGGTGTGATATTCCCATCTAAATTAGGATATATCGTATAAAATAAAGGAACAGGAAATCTTGTTATCCAAAAAAATAAAAAAAAGAAAATAATAACGATAAAAGAAACAATCGCAAATTTATTTAATTGTTTATCTTTATATAAAAAAGCAGAAAACAACAGCAACACTATTGGTAATATTATTGCATTTTCTTTTGTAAAAAAAGCACAACAAATTGTTATGAAAATTAAAACATATAATAATTTATTATTTTTATAATATTGTTGCAGTAAATTAACAAAAATTAAAGCTAACAGATAAAAAAATACTAACAATAAATCCGCTCTAAAACTGATAACATTAATGACTTCACTTTGAATTGGATGTAATGAAAAAAACAAAGAAGCAATCAATGGGTAAATTATAGTTTTTTTATAATTAAAGAAATACACAAATACAAAAACAAGAACAGAATTAACAGAATGAATTAATAAATTAACTACATGATAACCAAATGGATTAATACCAAAAGCAGAATAATCAATAATTAAAGAGGCAACAGCAAGAGGTCTAGCTCCACAACGTATTGGTAACACATAAAATATATTTTTAGGATTGAGAACTTCTAAAATATTATTTAAGCTGTGAACGAATGTGTTACCAATTATTAAAGTAAAATCATCCAAAACAAACAAATTATCTAAGACATTGATTCTCGAAATAAATGATACGGCAAAAACAACAAAAGCAGCTATTAAAAATCTATTTTTAAGAGTCATTTAAAAACTACATTAATTCCATGTTAATTTGTTCCATCAACGTTATCAATTTTATATTTTCAGGTTGTAAAATATAACCAAGTTCAATATAATCTTTTGCTTTACCATATCTGTTATATTTTATATTTTTCAGAGCTTCTTTATAATACATTGAAATTCGTTTTGTACTTGTTTCTTGTAAAATATAACATCTACTCATACCAACAAAATCCTCAAATTTAGGATATTTTTTAGAAAGTTTTGAAATTAATCTGCTAGCCTTTAAAAATTTACCGTCTTTGAAATATTCAATTGAATTTAAAAATTCCTTTTTATCATTTTCATTTTCAATAGTTGATGCGATTAAATCTTTCTCATCAGATAATCTAAGATAATACGATGTTACATCTTCCTCTGGTATTAGAGAATTAATCTTTTTTATAAACAAAAAACCTTCATAACAATTGCCATCTTTAACAGCCCTTTTTAATTCTATTGCATAGTCACTAACAACAGCTTTCTTAAAAAAAGATATTTTTTCCCTTAAAACTAAAATTTTATTTTTTAATTCCGTTGCTTTTAAATTATCACTTGATACATTTAAAATGATATCAATATATTGCTCTGCTTTTTCCAAATCACCTTGGAAATAAGCATTTTTCGCTTTGGCCAGCTCTCTCTTTATATTAACCTTTTTGAATTCCGGACTATTAGATTGTTCACTATTCACTAATTCTTCATTTCCATAACTTTTTATTCCGGCAAAAGAAAGAGATGAAAATAAAACAACTACTAAACCTAAAAGCAACATTTTCTTTATTATCATTTTATGAACCCCAATAATAATTTTTTACTGTATTAAAGATAACTTTTATTTTATCCATTACAGAAATTTCTGTTTTATCTAATAAAACATTAGAATCAAATGCAGATATAACCGTCACATCTTCATCTTTGTATACATAATTCATATTAGATCCAACCATTTGTGTTAATTTTTTTCTTCCATTAATAAGAGATTCCCTATCAAACAGCATTGTTTCAATAGTTTTTAATAAAGAATCAATGTTTAATGGTTTTACCATATAGTCATATGCACCCATCCTCATAGCTTCAACAGCAATTTCAACAGAGCTGTATGCAGTTACAACTATTGGTATTAAATCAGATGAAATCAAATTTAATTTTTTTATTAAATTTAAACCATCTATATCAGGTAATCTATAATCAACTATTAAAACATCAAAAAACATATCTTTAACTAAAGATTCTGCTTCTAACCCCGTCTCAACAGCTTCTACCTGCATTCCAACAGCTTCCAAAGATGCTTTTAAACTCAATCTCTCACTTGGCTCATCTTCTATAATTAATACTTTCGTAACATTTTCATTTTCCATGTTTTAAATCCTTAATTTACAATTTTTGCTGTTATAAAGATCGTGAGTTCATATCTGGTTTTATTTTTTGTGTACCCTTTAAATAAATAACCTATAATTGGAATATCACCTAATAATGGAACTTTATTTATTGTACTATCTTCAGATTCTCTTATTAATCCACCAATAGCTGCTGTTTCTCCGCTTCTTAACATTAATGTCGTTGTTGTTTTACTTGTATTAATTACAGGTGTATTATCTGTACCAATAGTCTCACCTGTTCTGTAACTCTGCTCAGGAGAAACTGATAAAACGATAGAACCATCTCTATTAATTTGAGGTTTAACTTTCAACTTAATACCAACTTGTTTAAAAGCTGTTGTCCCAGAAGTATCACCTGTTGAAGCAGATGTTGTCTTACTCTCTAAATAAGGTACTTCTTCTACTATATCAATTGTAGCTTCTTGATTGTTTAAAACTAATAATTTAGGATTTGAAAGAACTTTAGCATTTTTATCTTCTATTCCAGCCTCTATTATTGCATTAATATTCCAATCTCCTTCTAAAATAGAAACTCCTATTTTACCAAAAGACTTATTTAATCCTAACCCGGCAGCTGTTCCCATAGGCGTGCTATATGTAAAATTGTTTAAACCTGAAACAGGATTAACTAATCCATTTCTATAAGTTTCATTCCATTTTGTTCCTAAAGAAAGCCCTGATGACAAGTTGACATCAACAATTTTCGCTTCAAGCATAACTTGTTGAGTTGGAACATCTAAAGACCTAATAAGACTTTCCATTTTATCTATACTGTCTGCAAGATCTGTAATAATTACAGAATTTGTTCTAATGTCAGAAACTATTTTACCGCCTTTGGATAATCTCGTTTCTAATATTTTTTCTAAATCAGATGCTTTTGCATAATTGCAAAATATTACTCTTGAAACTGTAATATGGCTACCGTCTGCTTTACTTTTTATAACATAAATATTAGCATCACCTTGTTTAACATAATATAAATCATATGTATCTAACAAAGCATTCAACGCTTCTTCAGCTGTAA
>Ga0265294_10003734_pt1 | contig 19299 bp, 16 predicted proteins | sample MunlanPumphouse3_FD_192504 | JGI IMG/M metagenome (GOLD analysis project Ga0265294, IMG submission 192504) | Groundwater microbial communities from a municipal landfill in Southern Ontario, Canada - Pumphouse #3 | ecosystem: Environmental > Aquatic > Deep subsurface > Groundwater | place...
AATGATTTTGACTTAAGTAGTCTTTGAGATAATAGTCCCAGGTTCATCCCGATCCTTTGGAAAAGTATCGGGAGGTGGGCCCACTTCTTACTATCCTATCTTGCTGTTACACAGTGAGGTAGGTTTTTTTTGTTTTTATGATTTGTCATTTTAGTCTTCTCACTGTCCTTTTTCTTTGAAGGTTATCTAATTCCTGTTTTGTTTTAATGATTTGGACTTAAGTAATTTTTGAGATGATAGTCCCAGGTTCATCCCGATCCTTTGGAAAAGTATCGGGAGGTGGGCCCACTTCCTACTATCCTATCTTGCTGTTATGCAGTGAGGTAGGTTTTTTGTTTTTATGATTTGTCATTTTAGTCTTCTCACTGTCCTTTTTCTTTGAAGGTTATCTAATTCCTGTTTTGTTTTAATGATTTTGACTTAAGTAGTCTTTGAGATAATAGTCCCAGGTTCATCCCGATCCTTTGGAAAAGTATCGGGAGGTGGGCCCACTTCTTACTATCCTATCTTACTGTTACACAGTGAGGTAGGTTTTTTTGTTTTTATGATTTGTCATTTTAGTCTTCTCACTGTCCTTTTGCTTTGAAGGTTATCTAATTCCTGTTTTGTTTTAATGATTTGGACTTAAGTAATTTTTGAGATGATAGTCCCAGGTTCATCCCGATACTTTTCCAAAGTATCGGGAGGTGGGCTCACTTCTTACTATCCTATCTTGCTGTTATACAGTGAGGTAGGTTTTTTTTGTTTTAATGATTTGGACTTAAGTAATTTTTGAGATGATAGTCCCAGGTTCATCCCGATCCTTTTCCAAAGTATCGGGAGGTGGGCCCACTTCCTACTATCCTATCTTACTGTTAAACAGTGAGGTAGGTTTTTTTTGTTTTAATGATTTGGACTTAAGTAATTTTTGAGATGATAGTCCCAGGTTCATCCCGATACTTTTCCAAAGTATCGGGAGGTGGGCCCACTTCTTACTATCCTATCTTGCAGTTATACAGTGAGGTAGGTTTTTTGTTTTATGATTTGTCATTTCAGTCTTCTCACTGTGCTTTTTCTTTGAAGGTTATCTAATTCCTGTTTTGCTTTAATGATTTGGACTTAAGTTTTCTTTGAGATGATAGTCCCAGGTTCATCCCGATCCTTTTCCAAAGTATCGGGAGGTGGGCCCACTTCTTACTATCCTATCTTGCTGTTAGACAATGAGGTAGGTTTTTTGTTTTAATGATTTGGACTTAAGTAGTCTTTGAGATAATAGTCCCAGGTTCATCCCGATCCTTTTCCAAAGTATCGGGAGGTGGGCCCACTTCTTACTATCCTATCTTGCAGTTATACAGTGAGATAGGATTTTTTGTTTTTATGATTTTGACTTAAGTAGTCTTTGAGACAATAGTCCCAGGTTCATCCCGATACTTTGAAAAAGTATCGGGAGGTGGGCCCACTTCTTACAATCCTATCTTGCTGTTATACAGTGAGATAGGATTTATTTGTTTTTATGATTTGGACTTAAGTAGTCTTTGAGATAATAGTCCCAGGTTCATCCCGATCCTTTGGAAAAGTATCGGGAGGTGGGCCCACTTCCTACTATCCTATCTTGCTGTTATACAGTGAGGTAGGTTTTTTTGTTTTAATGATTTGGACTCAAGTAGTCTTTGAGATAATAGTCCCAAGTTCATCCCGATCCTTTGGAAAAGTATCGGGAGGTGTGCCCACTTCTTACTATCCTATCTTGCTGTTAGACAGTGAGGTAGGTTTTTTGTTTTAATGATTTGGACTTAAGTAGTCTTTGAGATGATAGTCCCAGGTTCATCCCGATACTTTGGAAAAGTATCGGGAGGTGGGTCCACTTCTTACAATCCTATCATGCTGTTATACAGTGAGGTAGGTTTTTTTGTTTTTATGATTTGGACTTAAGTAGTCTTTGAGATAATAGTCCCAGGTTCATCCCGATCCTTTGGAAAAGTATCGGGAGGTGGACCCACTTCCTACTATCCTATCTTGCTGTTATACAGTGAGGTAGGTTTTTTTGTTTTTATGGGTTGTCAGTTTACTTTTCTCACTGTGCTTTTTCTTTGAAGGTTATCTAATTCCTGTTGTAAATACCAAAACAATATCCTCAATTTTTCGCAATGATAAGACAGCATATTTTGGCAAAAATAATTCATCAGTTATAGTATAGTTTTGATCTTTAAGTTTCTTTGTTTGGATTTCTGTCTGATGAATAAAAAAAAGGATGAGCATATGCTCATCCTGATGAAGAAGAAGGTTTATTACAGATATCACATGAATATCTGATTCATATTAAAGTTTTCACAATCTTAAAGCTACTCCTATGTTCAAGTATGCAATACCATATCCTAATTCAGCCATCACACCAAACTTATCATTGATGTAGTATCTGCCACCTAAATAAAAAGCAAAAGCCATTGAAGAATTAGATGCCGACATCATGGCACCAGACCAGTCACCAAATTTTTTGGAACTTACGATGTTGTAGCCTAACATCAGACCTGCATAGGTGTCAAGTTTATCAACCAATGGATAGTGCAGAGATCCCCTAATACCTAAAATCATATAGCTGTAGTTCCATCCATATGTTGATGTACCCCATGCAGCTTCATATCTGGAAGAGGAATAGCCAAGGTATCCTCCAATGCCTAAGTTAAGATTATCTACATCAATAAGATTATCACGTAAGCCAACTTCATACGAAACGGATATAGGCGGAATTTTGGACGTATAATAACTACCGGAATAGAGAGTTGACCCTAACCCTAACCCAAGATTAAGTACTTTATCGCCTTTGTTGAAAGATGACTTCTGAGCAAAAACCAATGAGGCTGTAAAAAACATTGCCATAAAAATGATGATTCTTTTCTTCATGATTGAAATTGTTTAATTGTGAGTAAATAGAATGCTAAAATGATATGTATAAAAATTAGTTATCTGATTATATGTGTTTTATATAATTTTATTGGTTAGAAAAATACTAATTCGTTGGTCGTGCAAATATACACTAACTCTACACATATGCAATGATTTCAGTAAGGTTTTGCCATGCACTGTATTACAAAGGAAGATGGAATACACTTAACAGAGGTCTTATTGCTTCAGTTTATCCTCTATCTCCGTTACATACTGTCTGAATTTTTTATCTGTTTCAATCAGGTTGGCGACTGTACGGCATGCGTGAAGAACAGTAGCGTGGTTTTTATTTCCGCAATGTCGTCCAATTGATGCAAGGGATGATTTGGTGTGCTTTTTTGAGAAATACATTGCCAGTTGTCTGGCTTGAACAACTTCACGTTTACGAGTATTGCTATGAAGCTGGTCTAATGGGATATTCAGATAGTTATAGACAACTTTTTGAATGTATTCAATAGATATGTCTTTGGTTGTATGCTTGACAAATCTATCAATCATCTGTTTAGCCAGATCAATTGTGATTGATTTCTTATTCAGTGATGACTGGGCTATCAAAGAAATGAGCGCACCTTCCATTTCGCGTATATTGGTTGAGATAGAATGAGCCAAATATTCAATCACATTTTCCGGTATGTTGATGCCATCGTTGTAGAGCTTGCGTTTTAAGATGGCTACCCTTGTTTCATAGTCGGGTAGGAGCAGGTCAGCCGTCAGTCCCCATTTAAAACGAGAGAGTAAACGAGGTTCCATGCCTTTGAGTTCAACCGGTGGCTTGTCGCTCGTAATAATAATCTGTTTGCTGTTTTGATGCAAATGGTTGAAGATGTGAAAGAAAGCATCCTGAGTCTTTTCCTTTCCGGCTAAAAACTGTATATCATCTATGATCAGCACGTCAATCATTTGATAGAAATGCACAAAATCGTTCTGATTATTATTTCGAACCGATTCAATAAACTGATTGACAAATTGTTCTGTTTGCACATACAGAACCGTCTTGTCGGGATAACTGCTCTTAACCTGTAGTCCGATGGCATGTGCCAGATGTGTTTTACCAAGTCCGGTCAAGCTGTACACAAGCAGTGGGTTAAATGCTGTTTTACCCGGATTTTCGGCTACAGCAAATCCGGCCGAACGGGCTAAGCGGTTGCAATCGCCCTCCACAAAACTATCAAAAGAATAACTTTCGACTAATTGTGAGGCAACTTTGATTTTTTTCAAGCCGGGAATAATAAACGGATTGGGAATATCTTTAGTAGTACCTCGATTGATATCAATAGGCATGGAGATATACGGGTTACCCGTCTCCCTTTGATTGCCTGTAGGATAATTAATAGCATACGGACCAGATGAGTTATACGAGTTGTCAACGATGATGCTGTATTCTAATCGACCTTCAGGACCTAACTCCTTACGGATTGTTTTTTTTAATAATAAAATATAATGTTCTTCAAGCCATTCATAAAAAAATTGACTGGGAACCTGAATGGTGAGAACGTTGTTTTCAAGTTTTAGAGGGACTATGGGTTCAAACCAAGTCTTGTAACTTTGTTCATGTACATTATCTCTGATGATGTTCAGGCAATTATCCCAGATCAGCAAATGCTTTTTTTCCATATCACTGATATTCAATAACTTAACATATGTTTACGCGATTCTTTCACTGTGAATTCTCAGAAGTAGTTGAATGTGTTAAGATTAAGCTTTTTAAAAAAGCTTAAAATCTTTTGAACAAAAATGAGCAAAAAAAAGTAAATAAAAAAATAGATTTGGGTATTGATTTTTATGAATTATAGGTGTATATTAGTAGCCAAATTATCCGAAAACGGATAGCCCTATTTTAAGCCCTTGCATCTAAAGCGTTTCAATATGTTTGATGACTAATCCATACACAGAAGAAAATTTTTCAAAAATCTTTTTTGCCTCATTTTTTCTGCAATTAATTTCAAAACTGCAATCAGCTTCGAATTTTGGATTGAGTTGAATCAGGTTTTCTTCTTTCAAAATACGGGATACATCATTCATCAACGGATAAGGAAACTGTAGGAAATACCTTACATTTACTGTCTTTCGTTCGATAACGCCCTGACTTAATGCATCTCTTGCAGCCGTTTTATAGGCATGCACCAACCCACTCATACCTAATTTTGTGCCTCCAAAATAACGTATCACAACAAGCAGCGTATTCGTCAGACCAAACGAATAGATCTGATTTAAAATTGGTTTTCCAGCCGATCCGGAAGGCTCTCCATCATCATTAGCTCTGAAAAGTGATTGATCCACACCTAAGACCCAAGCATAGCAAAGATGACGCGCATCATAATACTTTTTTTTCAGGTCGTCGAGTATCCTCTTGATCGAATCTTCAGTCTCAACCCGAAACGCTAATGCAATAAATTTACTGCCTTTCTCCTTATAAAGACCTTCTGAGGGCTCACGCAGTACATAATATGTATCTGTTTCTTTCTCTGTTATGTTGCTCATTTGTATAAAAAACTATCAACAAGATCTGTACGAACCTCTCCCTGCTAACTAAGGATGAGGTTCAAAACGGGAAGATACAAAATATTTCATTCTGAAAATCTCATCTTCTACCTCAATAAAAATAAAACTGTATCACCAAACTAAAGCTAAATTATTGGTTTTGTGCAAACAAGAATGAAATAATTCAGCAGGATGTAACTTTTTGAATGATCTGATCGTCTCAATGACAAAGAAGATCAAAAAATTAAAATTTATTCCCATGAAAAAAATTAACAAAAAACTTATCTGGATGAGTGTCGCACTCTTATCGTTTTGTTTTCCCGCTATGGCTCAACACTATACTTTAGACAACACAAAAAATCCTATCATCGAAGTAGATCCGTTTACAGCTATAGAGGTGAGCGGTTCTCTAAAGGTGCAGATAGTACAGGCAGATGAATATCAGGTTAGAATTGTTTCTGAAAATATTTTGAAAGAACATATTTCTGCTGATGTCAGAAACGGGAAGTTGTACCTCAAAAGCAATATTCAACGAAAAGGGGAAGTGATCTCTGTGGTGGTGATCGCACCGCAGTTTAATTCTATTGCTGCGTACGGGACGGCCCTGATCGAATCCCTTGAAAAATTAAAGGCTAATCGCCTGACTCTTGAAGTAGCTGGTGTAGCAAGGATGATCCTTGATGTGGAGGCCGATAATCTGCATAGCGAACTTACAGGTGCCAGTAAGGCTGTACTGACAGGAATAATTCATGAGAGACATAGCATCGAAATAAGTGGTGCATCATCGCTTTCAGCTGCTTCTTTAGAAACTAAAGATACTTATATCGAAGCATCGGGAGCTTCAAAATCAATCGTCTATGCAGTGAACAGACTGACAGGTGAGCTAAGTGGAGTAGCTAAGCTGAGCTATGAACCCATACCCGATCTGGTTGATCTGAATGATAGCAGGCCACCCAATGTGCGTGGCTATTCAGCAAGTGATTATGCCGATTCCGTATCAGTTGATTTAGGAAAATTTAAAGTAAAAGTAATAGATGGTGATTCTACTGTTGTTATGATAGGAAATAAAAAAATGGTGGTGAATGAAAAAGGTAATGTGAGTATTACCAAGACAGACCGCAAGTCAACCAAGTTTAATGGACATTGGCAAGGGATAGATATTGGAATAAACGGCCTGTTGACCCCCGATTTTAGTTTTGACTATCCTGCTGATGAACGCTATTTAGACCTGCGTTATGAAAAAAGCATAGCTGTTGGTCTGAATTTTTTTGAGCAAAATATCCGTCTGAATAAAAAAGCTAATATAGGATTGGTTAGTGGACTTGGATTGAGCTGGAATAACTACAGATTTGAAGAACCGGTGCTGCTGAAATCTGAAAATAACATGTTGACTGGTTATATCATTGATGGGGTCAGTGTTCGGAAAAGCAAACTGACAAATACCTATCTTACTCTGCCCTTGTTTCTTGAGTTTCAAACTAAATCAGATGACAATTTGTATTTCTCGGCTGGACTGATAGCCGGATGGCGCTTTCTGTCGCATACCAAAATTTATTTCAACGATTCTGATCGCCCTTATAATTTACTTGATCCGGTAACAGGTGAAATACTTGGTAGCGCTCAAAGCCCTCAAACCAACAAGCGGAATATTGTGAAAGAATTTGCTGGGTTTCAGCAAAATCCATTCAAGCTAGACCTGAGCGTACGTGCTGGATGGAGCTTTGTCCAAATATATGCTTCCTACTCAGCCATTCCACTGTTTATCAAAAATCGGGGCCCCGAACTTTATCCCTTTGCCGTTGGAATTAATTTAAGCACCAGATAACTGCTACACTAACATAAGCGTCAAAAAAGGCAGTACTCTTCTGAGGCTGTCTTTTTTGTTTTTTATAAGTACACAGCCTGGTAAACGGAGGTGAAAAAATCCCATCTCTTGAAATCTGTAGTATCTTTGAATATCGTATTCTGTTGAAATGCAAAAATGAAGTCCATATTTTGACCTATGAAAAATATATTTGTTTGTTTTATAGCTTGTATTGCGTTTGGCACTCAATTGATAGCACAGCTTATTACAGTTGAACCACCCTTCCCAACCGATCTGGATGAAATAGTAGTTCGTTTTCATGCTACCGAAGGAAATGGCGGTTTAGCCGGTTATACCGGTGATGTGTATGCACATACAGGAGTGATCACCAATCATAGTACAAGTGGTTCAGACTGGAAATATGTAGTGGCAGCATGGGGAGTGAATGTGCCAAAAGCTAAAATGACCCGTATAGCAGCCGACCTTTATACACTCACTATAGGACCTGATATTCGATCCTATTACGGTGTTCCACACAATGAGACCATTGAAAAAATTGCATTTGTCTTTAGAAGTGCTACTCAGGTTGGAGACCGTTGGTTAGAGGGTAAAACAGCTAACGGAGGCGATATTTTCTATGAGGTGTATGAAGCCGGATTGAATGTTTCCATCATACAACCTAATCAAAAACAGATACTTGTCGAGCCTCAGCAGCAAATAGAAGTAACGGTTGTGTCAAGCATGGCTGATTCCACAGTGCTGAGCATGAATGATACCAACATAGCATCTACTACACAATCTACACTAAATCACGTGATTAATGCTTCAGGAGAAGGGCAGTATTTTGTGAAGGCCAGCGCTTATGCGGATAATGAAGTAGTTATAGATTCATTTATGTTTTATATACGTCCGCCTATAACCGTGGAAGCCTTGCCCGAAGGGATAACCGATGGGATAAACTATATCAATGATTCTACAGTCATCTTAACATTGTTTGCACCTTATAAAGATCATGTGTTTGTAATAGGCGAGTTCAATGCCTGGAATTTAGGAGCTGAAAATTATATGAAACGTACTCCTGACGGACAACGTTATTGGGTGCAGATCAGTGGGTTAGAGATAGGAACCGAATATGCCTATCAGTATCTTATTGACAACAGCCTGCGAATTGCTGATCCATATACTGATAAGGTGCTTGACCCCTGGAATGATTCATACATTAGTTCAACCACCTATCCCGACTTAAAACCTTATCCTGTTGGAAAGACGAATGGTATAGTAAGCGTGTTCCAAACAGGGCAACCGGAATTTGTATGGCAATACGATGATTTTATAGCTCCGGCTCCCGAAGATCTTATCATTTACGAGCTGCATATACGCGACTTCGTAGGTACCCGCGCCATCAAAACGGTGATGGATACCTTAGACTATCTTCAACGATTAGGTGTCAATGCCATTGAACTGATGCCCATTCATGAGTTTGAAGGCAACGATTCGTGGGGATATAACCCATCTTTTTATTTCGCTCCCGATAAAGCGTATGGAACCAAAAACGATTATAAAACTTTCATTGACGAATGTCACAGGCGAGGAATTGCTGTGATTATAGATGTGGTGCTGAATCATGCGTATGGGCAGAATCCTATGGTTCAGATGTATTTCGACTCAGATGCAGGCAATGGAGGTCAACCTTCTTCCGAAAATCCCTGGTTTAATTCAAGTTGCCCACATCCGCCCTGGTGCTGGGGATATGATTTCAACCATGAAAGTATTCATACACAAGCTTTTGTTGACCGTTTCAATGCATACTGGATAGATGAATACAAAGTGGACGGCTTTCGCTTCGATTTTACCAAAGGTTTTACCAATACACAATCAGCTAATCAGGGTTGGAGTTACGATGCGTCGCGTGTTGCCATACTCAAACGAATGGCCGATCAGATTTGGTCAGTCAAGGAAAATACCTATGTGATCCTTGAACACTTTACCGATAACTCTGAGGAAAGAACCCTTTCAGCCTACGGGATGATGCTGTGGGGCAATATGAACCATGCCTACAATCAAGCTACTATGGGGTATCAATCAGAATCGGACTTTTCCGGTATTTCGTATAAAAAGCGAGGATGGAACCAGCCTCATCTGATCGGTTATATGGAAAGCCATGACGAAGAACGTCTGATGTATAAAAATCTGGTTTATGGCAATCAATCAAATCCTGAGCATAATGTCAGGTCATTGGGTATTGCTCTTAGGCGAAATGCGGCAGCAGCAGCTATGTTTCTTTTAGTGCCCGGCCCAAAAATGATCTGGCAGTTTGGTGAGTTAGGATATGATGTGTCAATAGATGAGCCGTGCAGGGTGTGCCCTAAGCCCATCCGATGGAACTATCAGCAAAACTGGCAACGAAAGTTGTTGTACGATTATTACTCAAGTCTGATCGAACTGCGTAGCCTGCATCCCGTATTTAAAACTAATGATTTCGTTATAAATGCCAGCTCTCTTCAAAAAAACATGCATCTCTACCATGAGGATATGTCGGTTGCAGTACTAGCAAATTTTGATGTGGTACCTAAAGAAATCAATCCGCAGTTTTATTTTACCGGAATGTGGTACGACTATTTTGCCGGTGATTCGTTGTCAGTCATTGATGTGAGCACCCCTATTGGATTAGAGCCCGGAGAGTTCCGGGTCTACACGAGTAAAAAGCTGGAACAGCCTGAATTTGTTGGTCTTCAGAGTTTGATCGGATATAAAGAAACCCATTTCTCAGCTTATCCTAACCCGTTTACTAACAGGCTTGAAGTTCAGTTGGAAACCATCGAACCGAAAGAGTATCGTATTGCTGTATTTGATTTGTTTGGCAGGGAAGTAGCTGAAGTATTTCATGGTCACCTTAGGTCTGGTACGCATCAGATAGAAGTTCCGGCTGTATTGTTCCCGACCAAAGGGGTGTTTCTTTTACGCCTTGATGATGGTTTCTCTGTGCAAAGCTTAAAATTAGTCAGACAATAGGGTGAGGTGGAAGGCTCTGCTAAAAATGATCCTGCTATTAATGCTCAATTTTTGCCATAAAGCGTTCTATATCAACAATAAATCTTGTATGCGTTCCTTTGCCTACTATATGATCCTTATCCCATACTTTCACCTCAAAATTCAGTTCGCGTCCATTGATTTCAGTAAGTAAGCTCTCGCAATACAGCATGTTGTTTAGTGCGGAAGGTCTTAGGTGCTGTACACAGATTTCCGTACCTACTGTGGTAAGATTATGGGGTAAACTGTCTTCCACACTCAGCATGGCGGTTTGTTCCATCAAGGCGATCATGGCGGGTGTGGCAAACACATCCAAAGTTCCAGACCCATAAGCAGTAGCAGTATGGCTGTTGGTTACAACGAGCTTTTTCTTCAGTCGCAGTCCGGTTTGTAATGAGTGTTCCATACGATTGAAATGAAAATCAGTTTTCAAAATTCAGATGAACAATTTGTTTGAGATCGGGATGCAGGCTTAGTGCTACCGGACAGGTTTTGGAGATATGTTTCAGGAGCCTCTTTTGTTGATCGGTAAACGATTGTGTGAAAACCAGATCAATATGTATTTCACCTATCCTCCTTGGGTTGCTGTTCATGATTTTTGTCACATGTGCTGTGGCTCCATCAATACTAAATCCTTGTTCTTGAGCTGCAATACCCATGATGGTCAACATACATCCTGCCAATGATGATGCTGCCAGATCGGTTGGCGAGAATACTTCACCTTTTCCTTTATTATCAACAGGTGCATCGGTAAGAATTGTAGTGCCGGAAGCCAGATGCGTCATTTCGGTTCTGAGATCACGCAGATAAACGACTTTGAAGTTTGCCATAAATAAATATTTTATACAAAAGTAGGTTAAAAAAAAAGCCCTCCGATTCACATCGGAAGGCCCAAACCAAATTAAAACAAAACGTTAAGGTAAGTATGTTGTTTTTTTATGAGTTAAGTTTCTTTGTTTTAGTCTTTTTTCTCATCGCATTTTGCTTCTTCATCGCAATTTGCTTTGTCTGAGCGCTCAGCTTTACTGCTGCAGCAAGAGCTCTTGGTTTTTTTATCAGATTTTTTAGTCTCTTCTTTCTTTTTGTTGTCGTCAGTAGGTACTACTTCTGTTTTAATAGAGTTTGTAACAGTGGTGTAGGCATAAGCAATGCCAGTGCCTGTAAAAGCAAAAATGGCTAGAATGAGAATGATCTTTTTCATAAATAGATGTTTAAATATGTTTGACCTGCCAAAAGTACCTCATGGAATAGTAACTTTTTGTTAATTGTACGTTAATTACAGTTAACAAAAAGTTAAAAGAGCTGGTTTTTTCTACAAAAATTTGTGATAGCCCTAAGAAACAATGTTAAAAACAATACGGTAAATGCAAAATGTATGAACTGTTATTTTTCATTCGGTAAAGATACTTGGTTGGTTTTACTGGTAGGATGAAGCTAAATAAGATTTTTGAATGAGTATTTAATGCGATAGCTTTGTATAGTTTTGTGGTGAAAACCGGTTAGATATGAAGTGGACGTATATTTTTTTTAATTCAAATCAGCCTGTAGCATATGATTCAGAGAGTGTGTAGAAAATCAGAGGAATTTCGGCAGTTCAAAATTTTGGCATTACCTTAGCATATTAAATATCAAGCAAACAGATGAAACAAAAGCGTTTTAGGTGGATAATAGTTCTTGCGGCCTTTTCTTTGTTGGGCGTAATCGGCATACAGCTTTACTGGATACAGCATGCTTTGCAACTACGGGAAGAACAGTTTTCGGCCAAAGTTGATTTAGCCATGAAGAGTGTAGTAAATCGTTTGCTTGATAGTGGGCGGGAATTGGACAATGATCCGAATAAGTATAATAAGGAACATACAGAGCAAGTAGATGTATCAGAAATAAGTGGTATTCGGTTGCTTGATTCGTTGTTACGGGTTGAGTTGGGCTGTCTGAAGATAGCTCAAGGATACCAATATGCTGTATATGACCGTGTTGATGCTTTACTGATTACTGGTAATATCACACAACTTACGCATGAACTTATGTTCTCACCATTTCAACAAAGCCTTGTGTCTGTTACGGGAAGCGATGATCATTATTTAAGCTTGTTTTTCCCTTCTAAAAAGGGTTCAATCTGGAGAGGATTCTTTTGGTGGTTGCTTTTGTCGGCCTTGTTTACGTTGGCTGTGATGCTAAGCTTTTACTATACGGTGCGTGCCGCATGGAGGCAGAAGCGGATTTCGGAGATCAAATCTGACTTCATCAATAATATGACGCATGAGTTTAAAACACCCATTGCAACTATTTCAATTGCCGCCGAGATGTTGTTGCGTGAGGAGGTAAACTCCGATCCGTATAAAACTATTAGATACACTCATATTATATTAAACGAAAACCAGCGCTTGCAGAAACAAGCCGAACAAGTGCTGCAAAGTGCTATGCTCGAAAAAGGATCGGTGAGCCTGAGCTTAAAACATACCGATCTGCATGAGCTTGTAAAAGAAGCTCTTGAGATGTTTCAGCTTAGGATCAAAGATAGAGATGGCACCATACATTTGGAACTAAATTCACAAGACCCAATGCTGTGGATAGATCCCAATCTGATGATACATGCAATAGGAAATCTATTGGACAATGCCATCAAATATTCACCTGACGAACTGTTGATCACAATACGTACATGGAAGGAATCGGGCAACTTATATCTGAGAATACAAGATCAGGGAATAGGTATTTCCAAAGAAGATCAAAAACATATTTTCAAGAATCTCTACAGGGTCTCAACTGGCGATAGGCATGATGTCAAAGGATTTGGGATAGGTCTTTTTTATGTACATAAAATAATGGAAGCCCATGGAGGAAAAATTGAAGTGGAAAGTGTTCCGGGAAAAGTAACTAAATTTACGTTAATTTTACCTGCTGAAAAGGCTGTTCTTCAACATTAATACCATGAATACGCCATTTAAACTGTTGTTAGTCGAGGATGATCCAAATTTGCAGATGGTCTTAAAAGATTATTTAGAGATATTGAAATATGATGTAACCAGTGTTTCGGATGGGGAATCGGGTTTGAAGGTATTTCGATCGTCAAAATTCGATTTATGTATTCTGGATATCATGCTCCCAAAAATGGATGGGTTTGAATTAGCAACTGCAATCCGCAACCAGAATGAATTGATCCCTATTATTTTTTTAACGGCTAAATCGCAAAAAGAAGATCGGTTAAAAGGATTTAAAACAGGATGCGACGATTATATTGTCAAACCTTTCAATAGCGAAGAGCTGCACGTACGTATCAAAGCTATATTGCGCAGATGCTCTTTAAGGTATAAAGAAGAAATGACTGATTTACGCAGATACTATAACATTGGCAGTTTCACTTTTAATCTAAAAGAAATGGAGTTGCATTCGGCTGATGGAATACAACCTCTTACGCGTAAGGAAAATGCGTTGCTCCAATTGTTATGTGAAAATATGAATCAGCCTGTAGAAAGGGAATTGGCACAAAATGCTATCTGGGGATCAACAGATTATTTTATAAGCCGTAGCATGGACGTGTTCATCAGTCGCTTACGTAAATATCTGAAAAATGATCCGCAAGTGGCAATAGTAAATATACATGGACATGGTTTTATGCTCAAAGTGGAAACTGAAAAGAATGGGTGACAGTGAACATCTCCCTATATCTCAAGGTACATAGTCCTTTGTTTTTTTATCAGTTTTTTTCACGTTCGTAGAGCCAGACTGCATCCAACAATAACATATCAAGGTCTGACATATCCCGAGCTACCGCCTTTTCATGGATCAACTCCATATATGATGGACTTTGTTTGATGCGCTGCGCAATGTTTCGTATTTCTAACATCTGTTTGAGTGTGTCTGCCGGTGTCTCTATCAATAAACGATACACATCATCAATAAACCCGAAAGAAAAACGATCCATATTGGCATCAGTCTGAAGGATCACAAATATATCTGTCTGAACTATTTCTAATAAAAGATCCACATCTTTTCTATCGCGTTGAATACCTGTTTCGGCTTCTATGAGTTGGGCGTTGTAGTACCAAAACTCGTTCGACTTAAAACTTCGTAACACATTGGCTAATCCAAACCACTGCCAGTAATAGCTATCTGCTATAGTAGCTACCCGGGGAAGGCTGTCGGATGGTTTTTTGTCGTATATGAAATCGGGATAGCACATAGGATAGTCATTTGGAAAGCAGATTAAATTCATCCCTTCCCAGATATCCTGATCGGGAGCAAGTAATGAATCCGATAACACTAAGTTTTCTAAATGAAAATCCGGCAGTCGAAAAGGAGTGTATGTGTTGATCATTTTAAACACCGAATCCATAACAAGCCCTAATCCGTAAAAGCTCCAATGGATGCCGCTTTTTGGATACAATGGAAAACTAATAGTGTCTTTTATGGATAAAAACCATGGATTGCAATGAATAGCAGGTATCTTCGCATCATTGAGCAGGGTATAATATTCGTCTGTATTTCGAAGCTTAGCACGCTTATATCTTGAGTTGGGGACATAGTCCGGAAAAAAATTAGCTTTACCCGGAGCTAATACAATAAAAAGATGTTTATTGTGATCATCTAACCATTCAGCAATCGCGATAGTCTTTTCTATATCATTGTGTAGCTTTTCATCTCCAACATAATCAAGACCAAACAGTGCATCAATATACGACTGCTCGAACAAATATCCTTTTTTGCCAACTACCACACTTTTGGCATTTGTCTGGCCAAATAATGAAAACCGAAACTGATTATAAACCCTGACTAACCAAGGGCGAAACCCGATATGCTGCTCTATATATTTGTTCATGACATCCTGAAAATCACCGCTTAAATAAGTTTGGAAACTTAGTTGCGGACATACAGTCTCTTCAAATGAACCTTTTAATGGATCAACCGAGATAAAGTTTGTCTGCTGCTGTAAAACGGGAAGCAGCATTATGAGCATTAGACCTGCAAAAACCAGTTTTTTGATTAGGAATTGCATTAAAATCTGAAATAAATGAAGGGGTTAAATCCCGAAGAAGTAATTGAACCTAAGCTAAGTATCAATAGAATAATAGCTATAAGGCTCATCAGCATCATGCTTTTAAAGCTTTGATTTTTTGATAGCAGTTTTTTTTGCCATTGTTCAACGGCAGGAAAATAAGCCCAGAATGAGAATACGGCAGCAAATGCCATTGTCATCCATATTTCACGACTAACAAAAATCGTATCTCCTGAGGTAAACCGGAACATGCCCTGAGTATAATGCCAGACCTGTTCCATTGATTCTGACCTGAACAACACCCATCCGATCAAAGTGATCAGAAAGGTGATGATGACGCTGGGTAATTTTCCGATACGTTTATACAAATCAAGCAGGAATATGCGGTCGGCTATCAGGAAAAAGCCATGAAAAGCACCCCAGATAACAAAGTTCCATGCGGCACCATGCCATAAGCCTGAAATCAGGAATACTAACCATAGATTAAAATACATTCGTCGGGTGGAAACCCGGTTACCGCCAAGGGGAATATATAAATAGTCGCGCATCCAGCGTCCAAGCGTCATATGCCACCGACGCCAGAATTCAGAGATGTTCTGCGAGATATATGGGTTGTTGAAGTTCTCCGGAAAATCGAATCCTATCATAAGACCTAAACCAATGGCCATATCGGAATAGCCGGCAAAATCGTAATAAATCTGAAATGCATATGCTAAAATTCCTATCCACAAAAACGCCGTTCCCACAGCTGAGGCATCCATAGCAAAAACACTATCGGCATATGCACCAAGTGGATTGGCTATTAATACCTTTCGAGCTAACCCTAACGAAAAACGAAAAAAACCTATCAGACGATTGTCGGTAGTTTCATTATACTGCCTGTCGTTGATCTGGTGGGCTATCTCATTAAAGCGAACAATAGGACCGGCTATAAGCTGTGGAAACATTAGAATATACAGGGCCAGATCGGCGACAGTCTTGAGCGGAGGATGAATTCGTCTGTACACATCTACCGCATAAGTCATCTTCTGAAAAGTGAAAAAAGAAATTCCAATAGGTAAAGCTACATGAGTCCAGCGTATCGAGTCTCTTCCCAAAACATGAAACAAGCTATCGAGATTCTCGACAAAAAAATTGGCATATTTAAAATAAAGCAACAGACCCACATTTAAAAGTATGCTCATGCCAGTGAGCAGGCGTTTGGTGTTACCTACAGCCCTATGCATCCATTTTACTAAGTAAAAATCGATGATGATGCTGCCCACTACTATAAAAATAAAATCGGGAGCACCCCAGGCATAAAAAAATAAACTGAATAGAAGAGCTACATAGTTTTTGAGCAGTCGGGGAGAGAAATAATAGACTAATAGAAAAGCAGGCAAAAAATACAATACAAACAGACTGCTGCTAAATACCATATGCGATTAGGTTTAACGATCAACAAGCAAATGTAGGAAGAAGAAAAGTGAATATGAACATAGTCTTTGAAATAAATTCCCAATCTGTCAAAAAGAGATTTGTGCTTAGTTAGTGCGATCCGTCACGAAACTAATCTGTCGAGAGTGGTTTGTATCAGTTTTTCCATGAAGGGAGTATAATCGCTTGTGAAACGTTCCGACACTCTATTGGCAATGATCAGATTGATAGTGAGGGCATCGTGTCCCATCATTTTACTCAACCCATACAAGGCAGAGGATTCCATTTCAAAGTTTAAAATATTTTTCCCTTGATATTGAAATGATTCAATACGTTGATTCAATTTTGGATTGGCAACTTTCAGCCGGAGCGATCTTCCCTGCGGGGCATAAAAACCTGGAGCTGTAGCTGTGATCCCCTGGCGATAATCATAGGCGAGCTTTTCTAATAATTGATCAGATGCTTTGATGATATAGGGGGTTGGGAGTTTCTCGCTCCAGTGGGTGTGCTGCATAAAAGCCTGAGTCATATCCTGTTCAATAAAATCCTCAGCTTTGTCATAAAAATATAACAGGCCGTCTAATCCCAAGGCATAAGCTCCGGCTACATAGCTTTCACCTACAGCTATATCAGCCTGTAACGCTCCAGAAGTACCTAATCGGATAAGCTGTAATCGACGATGGGCTATATTCCTTTGGCGATTTTTCAGGTCAATATTTACTAAGGCATCTAATTCATTCAATACGATCTCTATATTGTCAGTACCCATACCAGTTGACAATACGGTCAGACGCCGGCCTTTGTAAAAGCCTGTATGAGTGTTCATCTCACGATTGGATGCTTTTAATTCGATGCGATCGAAATAGTTAGAGATACGAGCTACTCTACCAGGATCACCAACCAAAATAATGGTGTCGGCTATCTGATCAGGCAAGAGGTTTAAATGATAAACCGAACCATCTTGGTTTAAAACTAATTGAGATGCAGGTATTTTTTTACTGTTTATTGGCATTTTTTGATATGTTTCTGAAAACCAGCAAAGATACAATTTTCTGTTTTGTGGATTTCAAGATATGTTAAAGAAAGAGATATAGGAAAATTGTTGTATGAATCCTTATAAATTTGCAGCCAGCAAATAATGTATGTCAACACAAATCAGCTCTATTTATTATGTTGGGTGTATCAAAAAAAGGAATCAAACATATGACTGTATCACACAAAATTAACCGAGCCGAGATCATTTCTATTGGTGATGAGCTATTGATAGGTCAGGTTGTCAACAGCAATGCTGCCTGGATGGGAGAGCAGCTTTTTCTCAACGGTATTTCATTGCATTGGATCACTACGGTTGGCGATACGGAAGAAGCTATTCATCAGGCTTTACATAATGCGTTGGATCGCTCGCAGTTTATCTTCCTTACCGGTGGCTTAGGCCCTACATCAGATGATATTACCAAAACAGCTTTATGCAGTTTCTTTGATGTGCCGTTGGTGTTTAATCAACAAGCTTATGATCAGATTGTAGCTCTTTTTTCACGCAGAGGCTTTCCGCTAACAGAACGAAACCGGTTACAAGCCATGTTGCCATCCAATTGTACGGCTATAGCAAACCAAAATGGGACTGCGTCAGGTATGTGGTTTGAGTATCAGGACAGTATCATCGTTTCTATGCCGGGCGTTCCTTTTGAAATGAAACCAATGTTTGAAAAACAACTACTTCCAACCATAAAAAGCAGGTTTAATGTTTCCTCCTATTTGTTTAAGACTGTGATGACTACTGGTGTTGGCGAATCTTTTCTGGCTGATCGCATCCGTGAATGGGAACAGCAGCTCCCATCAAATTTCCGGCTTGCCTATCTGCCTCAGCCGGGTATTGTCAGATTACGTATTGGTGGACAAGACTCTGATAAAGAAAAAGTCAGGCATGAATTGAATAATCTGGTAGCCGGCTTGCAACAGCTGATACCCGAATTTATTTACGGATACGACAATCAAAGTTTGGAAGAGGTGGTAGGTAGTTTACTTAGCAGGCAGGGCAAAACTGTTGCTACAGCCGAAAGTTGTACCGGAGGCTATATAGCTCATTTATTGACGAGTATAGCCGGTAGTTCGACCTATTTTAAGGGGAGTGTAGTAGCCTATGCCAATGAGATAAAAACTGCTTTGCTTGGTGTTCCTCAAATCATGTTGCTGCAATACGGTGCAGTTAGCCAACAAGTAGCTGAGGCTATGGCTATAGGATTACGCAAACGCTTTGAAACTGATTTTGCTGTTGCAGTAACAGGTATAGCAGGTCCTGACGGTGGTACAATAGGAAAACCGGTAGGTACTGTTTGGATTGCTGTTGCTGACAAAACCGGAGTACAATCTAGTATCTTTCATCTTGGCGATCTGCGAATGGTCAACATACGCAGAGCAGCCTTAGCAGCTTTGAATATGCTCAGGCTTGAACTCGTAAAGAAAGACTGATCTTGTACTAGAATTGATCCTGGATAGACCTGATTGATGAGTTTTTCTACAACGACGCACTCAAAGTAATTATGTTGCGATCAACTTTTTTAAATAGACCTTGTAAGACAGTACCCGGACCTACTTCAACAATAGTTCGTGCCCCGGCAGCTATCATATTATTCATGATCTGTGTCCATCT
>Ga0265294_10003735_pt1 | contig 19299 bp, 15 predicted proteins | sample MunlanPumphouse3_FD_192504 | JGI IMG/M metagenome (GOLD analysis project Ga0265294, IMG submission 192504) | Groundwater microbial communities from a municipal landfill in Southern Ontario, Canada - Pumphouse #3 | ecosystem: Environmental > Aquatic > Deep subsurface > Groundwater | place...
CACGCCTGATCATCTGGACCGCTACGATCATAACATGCAACGCTATGTCGATGCAAAAATGCGCATCATCCGCAATCAGAGAGTGGAGGATGCTTTCATCTACTGGATTGATGATCCTGTAGTGACGAAAGAGATGGAGAAATTGCAACCGACTGCAGCTCGTTATACGTTTGGAGAGAAGAAGCGGGATCATTCGACTGCATTCACCGAGAACGGGAAATTAATTATAGAGGCGAAAGAACATATATTTAATATGGAACTGGAATTACTTGCCCTGGAGGGCATGCACAACGTTTATAACTCTATGGCGTCGGGGATCGTGGCAAAACTGATGGATATCAGCGACGAGCAACTGCGCACATCACTCTCCGATTTCAAAGGGGTGCCGCACCGCCTCGAAAAGGTGGCTACCGTGCGCGGTGTGCAGTATATCAACGATTCAAAGGCGACCAATGTGAACTCCTGCTGGTATGCCTTGCAGAGCATGCGCACCAAAACGGTGCTTATTCTGGGGGGCACTGACAAGGGAAATGATTACAGTGAGATCGAAAAGCTGGTGCTCTCCAAAGCGCGGGCATTGATCTTCCTCGGTAAAGACAATAGCCGGCTGCATGCATTCTTCGACGGAAAAGTTGAGATGATAAGTGATGCCGCCTCAATGAGAGAGGCCGTTGAAAAAGCATATACACTGGCTGAGAGAGGAGATACGGTCCTTCTCTCACCCTGTTGTGCCAGCTTCGACCTGTTTAAAAATTACGAAGATCGCGGTGACCAGTTCAGGGAGTGTGTAAGGAAATTATGACGATGTGACGATTCAATGAAGTGGAGGTGTGTTGATGTGACTCGTAAATCAATCATTAACGCTGCGAATCGTTTAATCAGTAAATCGATAAATCGGTAAAAGATATGTCTGATCAAATGAACAATATAAATAATCCAATTTCACCTCCGGAAGAGGATGTTGTGGAGCCGGCTTTCACGTTAGGAGACTTTGGAAGAAAAATCTTCAAGGGAGACAAGGTGGTCTGGTCGGTCTTTATCATCCTTTGTGTGATCTCCCTGGTGGAGATCTTCAGTGCTACCAGTACCATCGTCTACCGGCATCAGAATATCTGGGGCCCGATCCTCCGGCACGCCATGTTTTTAATCGGCGGCGTGGGGGTGATTTTACTTATCCATAACATACCCTACCGCTATTTCTCACTTTTGATCTTTGTGCTGATGGGAGCCATTGTATTGCTGATACTGACCCCTTTTATCGGTACCAGCGTCAATGGTGCCGAACGATGGATCTCATTTATGGGATTCACCATTCAGCCCTCCGAGCTGGCAAAAATATCGCTGATGGGTACTATAGCCTTTCTCCTGAGTAAGCAGAACGGACAGAACGACGGACTGCTCTTCAAGTGGATGATAGGTCTGATGGTGGTGGTGAGCGGTATTATCGCAATGGACAACCTCTCTACGGCGGTACTGCTTTTCGGTGTATGTTACCTGCTGATGTTCATCGGCAATGTGAAGCTGATACGTTTGTTGAAGGTAGCAGGGTCAGGTATTGCAGCAGTGCTTCTGTTTGTGTTGCTGCTGAATGTGATCCCAGAGAGCTGGACTGATGCCGGTCCTTTAAGTCGTCTGGGGACATGGCAGAATCGCATCTCCCATTTCGATGCAGCCAAAGAGCTCTCTGAAGAGGAGTACTATGCCATCACCGATGAGAATTACCAGGTGGCGCATGCCAAGATCGCCATCGCCAATGGCGGGGTGCTGGGTGTCTTTCCGGGCAACAGCGCCGAGCGTGATTTTCTGCCACAGGCTTATTCCGATTTTATCTATGCAATCATTATAGAGGAGATGGGGATACTGGGAGGGTTGTTTGTGCTGCTTCTCTATGTGATCATCCTTATACGTGCTGGCATGATTGCCCGAAAAACGGAGAAGATGTTTCCCAAATACCTTGTCCTGGGATCAGCCCTGATGCTCTCCGTGCAGGCGTTTATCAACATGGCGGTAGCTGTGAACCTGATCCCTGTGACCGGTCAGCCCCTGCCGCTGATCAGCCGCGGTGGCACCTCCACGCTGATCACCTGTGCCTATTTCGGCCTTATCTTGAGTGCCGACCGCTTCGGCATCAGGAAGAAGAAAAATGAGGAAGCGCCTGTTGAGAAAAATGATATTGATAAGGATGAGGAGGATCCCGATGATGAGAGCGCTTCTTCGGGGAAGAAAGAACAGATCGGTCAACTGGAAGATAAAGTAGCGTTTGAGATTATTCAGATGTGATCGTTCACTCCACTTTTTTTTATCTGTCACAAAAGAGATATATTATGAGCACCATAGACAACGCGAATTTGCAAAACGCAGTAAGCAACAAACCACCGCTGAGAGTGATCGTCAGTGGCGGCGGTACCGGAGGACACATCTTCCCTGCTATCTCCATTGCCAACGCCGTCAGAGAACGGTGGCCCGATGCAGAGATACTGTTCGTCGGTGCGGAAGATCGCATGGAGATGGAACGTGTTCCCGCAGCCGGTTATAAGATTATAGGACTGCCTGTGGCCGGATTCGACAGGAAGAATATGCTGAAGAATGTCACTGTAGTGATGAAACTGTTAAAGAGCATGAAGCTTGCCCGTAAGATTATAGATGATTTTAAACCGGATATCGCTGTGGGAGTAGGTGGGTATGCCAGCGGACCTACGTTGAAGGCTGCCTCCGCAAAGGGAGTGCCGACACTTATACAGGAACAGAACTCCTATGCGGGAGTGACCAATAAAATGCTGGCAAAGAAAGCTGCAACCATCTGCGTGGCGTATGAAGGGATGGCTAATTTTTTCCCAAAAGAGAAAATTATACTAACCGGGAATCCATGTCGTCAGGATCTGGTGATCTCTGACGAGAACCGTGTGAAAGGGTATGATTTCTTTCAACTCGATCCAACAAAAAGAACGATTCTTATGGTGGGAGGCAGTCTTGGTGCCCGCACGCTCAATGAGAGTATTGTTGCAGCATTACCAAAGCTGGCAGCTCAAGATGATGTGCAGGTGATCTGGCAATGCGGTAAGTACTACTTTAAGGAGATGCAAAAGTTGCAGACGCAAGGTAAGATACCGACAAACGTGCATCTGTTGGATTTCGTGTCACGTATGGATTACGCCTATTCGGTGGCCGACCTGGTGATATCACGTGCCGGCGCCGGATCCATCTCGGAGTTTTGTCTGCTGGGGAAGGCGGTGGTGCTGGTGCCATCACCCAACGTGGCTGAGGATCATCAGACAAAGAATGCTCAGGCATTGGTCAATAAGGATGCTGCGGTAATGGTCTCGGATGTGTTGGCTTCCGGACTGCTTTTTGATGTGGCACTCTCACTCGTGAGGGATGATGACCGGCTGGAGCGTCTGAAGAGGAATATCACGGTACTGGCGCAGCACGATTCGGCTAAACGGATTGTGGATGAGATTGAAAAGATCATCTCCGCAAAACATTTATAGGTCTCATCTTTAGCTGTATATGCCCAAATATTATGAACATGCGAAAAAGTTGAATAAATGACTAATCCGTAGGGGAGATAGAAAAAGAAGATGAATTACGACAATATATATTTTGTAGGGATCGGAGGAATAGGAATGAGTAACCTTGCCCGTTTCTTTCTCGCAAAAGGAAAGAGAGTGGGGGGGTACGACCGGACAGCATCAGCGCTCACCGAGTCGCTGAGAGAAGAGGGTGCTTTCGTGCATTACAGTGATGATCTGCAGGAGATCCCGGGTGAATTCATCGACAGCGAAAAGACGCTCATTGTCTATACACCTGCTGTTCCCTCAACGCATGGTGAGCTGATCTTCTTCCGGGAGAACGGATATACACTGATGAAACGCTCACAGCTGCTGGGAGAGATCACCAAAACGAGTGATGCCATCTGTGTGGCGGGGACACACGGCAAGACCACCGTCTCGGGCATCACGGCACATCTGCTGCGACAGTCAGAGGTCGATTGCAATGCTTTTCTGGGAGGTATCCTGAAGAACTACGACAGTAACCTGTTGTTATCCGAGAAGAGCAACATCACCGTTGTCGAGGCTGATGAGTATGATCGTTCGTTCCACTGGTTGAAACCCAGGATTGCCATCATCACCTCAGCCGATCCCGATCATCTCGATATTTACGGCACAGCGGAGGCTTACAGGGAGAGTTTTGAGATGTTCACCTCCCTGATTCGTCCGCATGGTCATCTTATTATAAAAAAAGGTGCTGCGGTGACGCCCCACAGCGATGAGACGGTTACGATCCGTAGCTATTCAGAATCGGAGGGAGATTACCATGCAGAGAACATCAGGATTGGAAACGGGGAGATTCTCTTCGATTATGTTTCTCCCAACGGGACGATTGAGGATATCTTTTTGGGTGTACCCATGAAGGTGAACATAGAGAACAGTGTGGCTGCCATCGCTGCTGCTGAGTTGTGCGGCGTCACACCGGCAGAGATACGCAGTGCCATGCATTCATTCAGCGGAGCAAGACGACGCTTCGATTTTCATATCAAGTCGCCGCAGATCATTTTTATTGATGATTATGCACATCATCCACAGGAGCTCACGGCAGCCATCCGGTCGATCAAAGCACTCTATCCGGAGAGGAAGGTGACAGCTATCTTTCAGCCGCATCTCTATTCACGTACACGTGATTTTGCTGATCAGTTCGGAGAGAGTCTGTCACAACTGGATGATGTGATCCTCCTTGATATCTATCCGGCACGGGAAGAGCCAATCGAAGGTGTCACCTCACAGCTCATTTACGACAGGATCACCTCGCCGCAGAAGATATTATGTTCAAAGAGCGAACTGCCGGCATTGCTCCGCAGTAAGCCGGTAGAGCTGCTCGTAACGTTCGGGGCAGGTGATATAGACCGTATGCTGCCGGAGATAGAAAAACTGTTGAGGGAGAAGTATCTGCTGAATGATTAATGTTTATAAATTTTCCCTCTCATTGAACATCTTGATGTATCTTTGTAACAGGGAATCAAAACAGACCAGAGATTGAAGAATTTCCTTGTAATATTGGTGGCAGTGCTGGTAATAGGATACCTGATTTTTTCAGCAAACTATTTCAGGGATGCATCCCGCAATCAGTTGTGTGAGAGCTTTGAGGTGATCATCAAGGACAGCGTGAAAACGCAGTTTGTGTTATCTCAGGATATCGTGAACCTGGTGAAGAGATATGATCTGCATCCCGTAGGAAAAACATTTCAAGAGATCAACACGCTGGCTATCCGTGACACGATACTCACCAATAAACTGGTTGAGTCGGTAGAGGTATTCCTGACACCCGGTGGTGCGATTGTTGCAACCATACATCAGCGTGAGCCGGTCTTAAGGATTGTGTCAACCCTGAAGGGCAACTTCTATGTAGACGATGATCGCCGGATCATGCCACTCTCTTCGAGCTTCGCTGTCTACGTCCCCATTGCGACGGGTGAGATAGACGAAGAGCTTGCGCAAAACGACCTCTACGACTTTGCCATGTTCCTTCACCGCAACCCTGACTGGGATGCATGGGTTGAACAGATCGTGGTGCAAAACAACGGGGACGTGGCGTTGATTCCCCGCATGGGAGACTTCAGGATCATCATGGGTGATCTGGATGATTATCCGGCAAAGTTATCCAAATTTATCCGTTTTGTGGATGAGGGGTTGAATATTGTAGGATGGAACCGCTACTCCGAGATCAACCTGAAGTATGAAAACCAGGTGGTTTGCACACGAAAGTAGTCCGTGTCTCTGCCGTGATTGATCCTACATGCATAACCCTGAGAAAACATCCATGAAAGGATGTTAAAGTGCAAACAAAAAACGTTGCAGGATGTTTGTAAAACAACAATATAACCAAAAGTTCATCAACCGAATAATATGACGCAATCAGGATTTGTAGCTGTAATTGATCTGGGAACATCTAGCATTAAAGGAGTTGTCGGGCGTAAGAACGAGAATGGTGTCATCTCCATAATGGCCAGCGGCACCATAGATTCCGGTAATTCTATCCGCAGAGGTATGGTCTATAATATTGAGCAAGCCGGTGCGAATGTGCAAAAGTTGGTGATGATGCTTGAGAACAGCATAAGCCACAAAATAGGGAGGGTTTACGTATCCCTTGCCGGTCAGTCGTTGCATACGATGGAGTTCAATGAGATGAAACAGCTCTCCTCCGGTATGGTCACCGTGGAGGTGGTGAATCAGTTGAGAAAGGCAGCCGAGAAATTCCAGCCTGAGATGAAGCGTAATTACAGGGTTGCCGATGTGGAGTATTATATCGATGATAAACCGGAACGCAGTCCGGTGGGCGTCACAGGCTCACAGATAGAAGCAGGCTATGAGCTTATTGTAGGGCGACCCAATCTCCTGGCCAATATTCAGAAAAGCATCTCCTCGAAAACAGAGCTTGAAATTGCGGATTATATTGTCGGTGCCACTGCTTCTGCTGAGATAGCACTCAATGAAGAAGAGAAAGAGCTGGGCTGTGGTTTCCTGGATTTCGGTGCAGGCACCACCACCCTCATTGTATATAAGAATGGTATTCTACGACGTATGGTAGTCATACCCTTTGGCGGTAAGAACCTAACGAAGGATATCTGTGCACTGAACTTTACCGAGAATGATGCGGAACAGCTGAAGATTAAGTTCGGTAAAGCATTCGAGAACCAGGATGGTCCGCTTTTCTCATCCCCGTTTTCATCCAAGCCTGATATCGATCTTGCTGAACTGAACAAGGTTATTGGGATGCGTCTGGATGAAATCATTGCCAATATAAAGGAACAGATCGACCTCTCCGGCTATGAGGGGCAGCTGGGAGCAGGATTAATCATCACCGGGGGGGCATCACAGCTCAGGAATCTTGATATCTATCTCACGCAAAAGCTAAAATTATCCGTGAGAAAAGCAGCAGCGAAGAAGACCCTGATCAACAATGCTCCCGAACTGATCAACGATCCCTCCTACACGCAGGTGCTGGGCATGCTCCTTAGCGCGGAAGAGGATTGCGGACAGGTGCTGGTAGAGTCATATGATGATGAGGGCGATGAAAACCGCACCTTCTCAACCGGATGGTTTGGAAGCGGCAAGAAGAAAGCGCCCAAACCTGAGAAGAAAGAAAAGAAACCGAAACCGCAGAAGAAAGAGGGGGGATTCATTTCAAAAATGGAAGATGTTTTCGGAAATATATTTACGGAAGAAGAAGATGAATAACAGTGCAAAAACCGAAAATAATGGATGACGAAATACTGGATTTTCAAATAGATAGCCGCACGGATGCTATCATCAAAGTGATTGGTGTGGGAGGTGGCGGCGGGAACGCCGTGAACCACATGTTTCAGGAGGGTATTCATGATGTCTCTTTCGCTCTTTGTAACACCGATAATCAGGCATTGATGGAGTCACCCGTGCCGGTGAAAGTGCAGCTGGGAGAAAATACGACCGGTGGTCTGGGTGCGGGGAACAAACCTGAAATAGCAGAGAAAGCCGCCGAAGAGAGCGTTGATCTGATCGAAGATCTCCTGAACGACGGCTCCAAGATGGTTTTCATCACTGCAGGTATGGGTGGTGGCACCGGAACAGGTGCTGCTCCCGTTGTGGCCCGCATAGCCAAGAATATGGGTGTGCTTACGGTAGGTATCGTGACCATCCCATTCATGTTTGAAGGTCCGCGAAAAATTGTCCAGGCACTGAAAGGTGTGGAGAAGATTGCGAAGAATGTGGATGCACTGCTGGTGATCAATAACGAGCGTCTGCGTGATATATACAGCGACCTGACAATGCTTAACGCTTTTGCCAGGGCTGATGATACCCTGGCGACAGCTGCCAGGAGCATAGCGGAGATCATCACGGTACATGGACATGTGAACCTCGACTTTGCAGATGTGGAGACAACATTGAAGGATGGTGGTGTAGCCATCATGAGCAGTGGCCTGGGTAATGGTGATGATCGCATCAACGACGCGATAAAGAGCGCGCTGCACTCACCCCTGCTCAACAACAACGATGTGTTCAGTGCCAAGAAGATACTGATCAACCTCGCTTTTGGTGAAGAGAATCCGCTGATGATGGAAGAGATGAATGCATTGCACGATTTCATGTCGAAGTTCAGCAGGGAGATTGAAGTTATCTGGGGTACAGCAGTGGAGAAAACACTGGGTGATCAGGTGAAGGTGACACTCCTTGCTACAGGATTCTCCATCACCAGTGTTCCGGGTATCCAGGAACAACAGCAGGAGATTTCGAGAGCTGAAGAGATTCAGCAACAGATAGAGAAGGATGCAAAGATAGAACAGGACAAAAGAGACAAGGATCTGATTGAGAAATATTACGGTAAAACAGGCCTGAAAACGCTCACCTCCGTGAACTACAGGCTAGAACCATTTGTGCTGACCATCGACGAGCTGGATGATGACAAGGTGCTTGAAGCGCTGGAGAAGACACCTGTCTTCCAACGTGAGCCGGACTTCAACCCCCGGATATTTAAATCGGAGATCCATCAGCAATCGACCTCGCTCTTCGATTGAAGGCGGCAAAGAATCACATAATCACATAAATATATGGCACTATTAGAAATCATTACTGAGGAGATTAAAAAGGCGATGTTTGCCAAAGAGAGAGTGCGTCTGGAAGCATTGCGGGGAATAAAAAAAGAGTTGCTGGAAGCAAAAACGGCTAAGGGTGCCGGTGATGAACTTACAGAGGAGACTGCTACCGCCATCTTACAGAAGATGATAAAACAGCGGAAGGATAGCGCGGAGATATATACCACTCAGCACCGCCCCGACCTGGCTGAGCCTGAAATTGAACAGATGAAAGTAATTCAGGAATTTCTTCCGCCACAGCTAACTGCAGATGAGCTCGAAGCTGCGGTGAAGGGTATTATTGCAGAAACAGGTGCCTCCTCCATGAAAGAGATGGGCAAGGTGATGGGATCAGCGACGAAGCAGCTTGCCGGCAAGGCTGAAGGCAGGGCTATCTCTGAGATGGTGAAAAAGTTGTTGTCTTAGAACAGGACGGACTATAATTTCCGCTCATAAGGAACGTACACTTTCTTCAGGCGCTTATCGAGCAGATTCCTTTTACGCGCCTTTTTTTCCAGTTTCTGCAATTCATTATCGCGGTTTTTACCTGCATCAAAATCGTCTGTCAACAGCAGGAGTGAGATCGTTTCATCGTCAATAATATCTATCCTGAAAACAACCGTACGCTGTTCAATGATGTCGTTCTCGGCCAGTCTGACCAGATAATCTTTTCCGGGGGAGTAATCGAACGCAATGGAATTGTACCCCATGGCAGATACAGCTATCGATGTCATCTTATCGTTCATCGTAAAATAGATCTTCCCTTCACTGTCGGTTACTTTCCCTTCGATCAGCTTGTTGGTTCTGTTTCTTGATTCAGCCAGGATAGTAGGTATAGGGTAATTATACGAACCCACCACTTTTACCACGCAGGTGTCTTTTCTGGAACCCTCCAAAGCCTGTGATGATGATTTGAAACCGGAATAATCGGTTGTGTGGATAAACAGGAAATTATCGGTCAATTCATAACTGCCTTCACCTACCTGCGCCACCGACAGTCCCGCAAAACCGGTGATACGGAATGTTGCTTTGTCGTTCGTGAAAGCGAGTGAATCCAATCCGTTCTTAAACGTTCCTTCCAGCTGTTGGCCAAAGAGTGAACAGGCCGAAAGTAAAATGGTTACCAGTAGAAGATTTTTTTTCATGAGCGTAACGTAATTGTTTACAACCCTTTTTCTGTCAGAAAACGTTCTGCATCCATGGCGGCGCGACAACCGGTGCCGGCAGCGGTGACAGCCTGGCGGTAGATAGGGTCCGCCACGTCTCCGCAGGCGAAGACACCTTCGATATTGGTTCTTGTGGAAGGAGCTTCCGTGTTGATGTAACCCACTGCATCCAGATCAATATAATCCCTGAAGATCTCTGTGTTGGGCTTGTGTCCGATAGCAAGGAAGAAACCATCTACTGCGATGTCTCTCTTTTCTTCATCGGGCTCACCCATTCGTTTTACCAGATGCACTCCCTCAACCCCTCTCTCTCCGAAGAGACCTACTGCGTTGTGCTCAAAAAGGATCTCAATTTTGGGATTGTTCATCACACGATCCTGCATGATCTGTGATGCACGCAGGTAGGGCTTGCGGACAATCATATATACCTTGTCAGCCAGACCGGAGAGATAAGTCGCCTCCTCACAGGCAGTATCGCCACCGCCCACGACGGCTACCTTCTTCTTACGATAGAAAAATCCGTCACAGGTGGCACATGCCGATACACCCTGACCGGCATATCTGGTTTCATCCGGCAGTCCGAGATACTTGGCTGTAGCACCGGTGGAGATGATCACTGTATCCGCTTCAACCACCTTCTCATTGTCGATGGTCACCTTCAGGGGACGCACGGAGAAGTCTACAGCGGTAGCTCTTCCCGATCGCACATCTGCACCGAATCTCATAGCCTGTTTTTTCAGATCTTCCATCATCTCCGGGCCTGTGATTCCGTCAGGATATCCGGGGAAATTCTCCACATCGGTGGTGGTGGTCAGCTGCCCTCCCGGTTCCATTCCTTCAAAAAGAACCGGTTCCAGATTGGCACGTGATGCATAAATAGCGGCCGTATAACCGGCAGGTCCTGATCCGATGATCAGGCATCTCACTTTATCATTCATATGTTATTCAGATGTTTAAAAACCTTCTCCAATAGTTTATAAGGAAGAAGGTATTTGGGTTTATAATTGCCTCAAAGGTACAACTAATCTTTTAATAGTGAAACCGATATTGCCATTATCTATTCGTGGTAAATGAAAAGAATAATTTGGAGGAAACAGGCATTTCAGGTGATCTCCTTACCTGAGATCGATGATCTCCACCTCAGGGTGTGCGGTCATGTCGAACATGAATTCGGCATCACTGAATTTGTGATTGGCGTTATAGTTTGTAATATCTATTTTGTTTCTCATCCCGTTGCTCATCGTGAGAATAACCTGTACCAGGGTGTGACTGCTTTTTTCTATCGCTACTGAGACGGCTTTGAAATCGTTGTTGGTGACCGCAGGAACCATCTCCACAAGATGCACGTTTTTACCGTTCACCGTTTGTGAGCGGGGTGCCTTCAGGGTATATCCGTTTTTATAGATCCCCAGGAGTGCCAGCGGGCTGATGGCTGCTATCTCCCGACCGGTGGGGTTGCTAATGTTTACTTCGTCCACATCTTTCAACCATACCCATTGTGTCTCACCATCGAACCATATATCCATCACTTCCATTTTAAGTTTAAACCGATTGCCCTTTATGAATGCTTTCCCCGATTGCTGCATATAGCGTGTTCCGTCTGCTTCGGTTGTGGTGGATGTGAAGGAGAGAACAATACCCTGTGATGCTTCGTAGGCAGTGTAGGTCTTGTCAAGAATGGCTTTGGCATCGCCGGCTGTCTGCGCCGATGTCGCGAAAGCCAGGAGGAGTGCAGCTATGGTAAGGATATTTCTTTTCATCATCTTTCTGATTTCTTATTACATCATAGACAGAAATGAGAGCAGCTGGTTTAACGGTCTGATCCCGGATTCCCGGTTTCTGTTTCCAGTGATTATGTCGCGGAATGATGTAATCCCGCGCGAACTGCTTCAGATCGATGCATTTATCGTAACGAATCGAGCATCTTCTCCAGCGAGTACTCATCCTGGATAAACACATCGCGCGGCTTACTGCCTTGTGCCGCACCTACGATACCTGCTGCCTCGAGCTGATCCATCAGTCTTCCCGCGCGATTGTAACCTATGGAGAACTTACGCTGGATGAGAGAGGTGGAGCCCTGCTGATGCACCACGATGAGCCTTGCCGCCTCCTCGAAGAGCGCATCCCGGTCGTTCAGATCCACTGCACCCGGCACTGCTTCGGCCTCACCGGCCACCTCGGGAAGAGCGAAAGCATTGTCGTAGCCATGCTGTTTCCCGATATACCGGGTGATCTCCTCCACCTCGGGTGTGTCCACAAAGGCACACTGGATACGGATAAGGTGGCTTCCCTGAGAGAAGAGCATATCGCCACGACCAATCAGCTGGTTGGCACCGCTCATGTCGAGGATGGTGCGCGAGTCGATCTGGGAGGTTACGCGGAAGGCCATTCTGGCAGGGAAGTTAGCTTTGATGGTGCCGGTGATGATATTGGTGGTAGGACGCTGGGTGGCTATCACCATATGCATTCCCACGGCACGTGCTTTCTGTGCGATGCGGGCGATGGGCATCTCTATCTCTTTACCGGCGGTCATGATCAGGTCGCCAAACTCATCGATCACCACCACGATATAGGGCATGTACTTATGTCCTTTCAGAGGATTAAGCCGTCGTTTGATATACTTCTCGTTATACTCTTTGATGGTACGTACATGTGCTTTCATCAGCAACTCATAACGATCGTCCATCTCCCTGGTGAGTGAGTTCAGTGTCTGTGTCACTTTGGTCACGTCGGTGATGATCGCTTTCTGTTCATCCGGCAGCTTGGCGAGATAGTGCTTCTCAATGGTGGAATAGATGTTAAACTCCACCATCTTGGGATCGATCAGCACCATCTTCATCTCCGACGGATGCTTTTTGTAAAGAAGAGAGGTGATGATGGCGTTCAATCCAACCGATTTACCCTGACCCGTAGCCCCTGCGACCAGCAGGTGGGGCATCTTGGTGAGATCGAAGATAAACACTTCGTTGGTGATGGTCTTACCAAGGGCAACCGGCAGCTCATAATTACATTCCTGGAACCTTTTGGAGGTGATAACGGACTGCATCGATACGATCTGTGGGTCTTTATTGGGTACCTCTATACCGATCGTGCCTTTTCCCGGCATCGGCGCGATAATACGGATGCCTAATGCCGAGAGGCTAAGGGCAATATCATCTTCCAGGTTCCTGATCTTGGATATGCGGACTCCAGCCTGTGGGACGATCTCATAGAGGGTGATGGTAGGCCCCACAGTGGCTTTGATGGAGGTTATTTCTATGCCATAGTTGCGCAGTGTATGTATGATCTTCTCCTTATTCTCATTCTGTTCGGTCATGTTTACCGCTCTGTCGCCGGTGTTATAGACCTTCAGCAGGTTCATTGTTGGGAACCTGAACGAGGAGAGATCTTTTCTCGGGTCATAATCCTCCTGCTGATCCGTTTCGAAAGGGTTGGCCTCCTCCTCCTCACTTTGTTTATTGTCCAACGGATTTTGTGTCTGAGCTACCTCATCATCTTTGGGCACGATCACTTCAAAGCCATCGTCCGGGAGTGGCTCTTTTCTCACCTTTGATGATCTGAGTGAGGTGGAGTCACTGTTCAGTGTGGTAAGAGGGAGATCATTTTCCGGTGTCTCCTCTTCTGATTGATTGATCTCATCCGGTTCAATAATTGTTTCTCTCTTTTTTTTCAGCCAGGTGAAGAATCGGCTGAGCGGTCCCGGTCTTCTCTCTTTTTCTGTATCGGTCAGATACAGATCATCCGTTATCTCTTCATACTCCTCCTGTTTTGTAAACGAAGGCTTACTGTTCGCCAAGGTATGCTGGATCCTGTACATGGAGCTTTTCCGGAAGATAACCGCTATGATCAGGATAAACAGCAGGATAAGCAGCACCACACCCGGCCAGCCCACGCTGCTCTCCAGAATCTGTTCGATCTCTGTTCCGTGTGCACCGCCCCATTTCACATGACTGTCCGGAATGACCCTGTCCATGATAAAGGCGCTGGTGATGGATCCGCAGATAAGTCCGAAAGCGGTGATGAAAAGAGCTTTCAGAAAAGAGAAGTTGGATACTCTCATGATCAGCAGTCCGATATATATCAGAAACAGGGGGATCAGCGCGGAGAATACCCCGAACCAGTCGTTCACCAGCATTTCGGCAATGTATGCTCCGCCAGCGCCGGTCCAGTTATCTACCTCCGGTGCGCCGGTGCGTATCAGCTCAAAGAATGATCTGTTCAATACCTTGCTTTGATCGGCAGCGCCGGTGAAGAAGAAAGAGATGATTGCCAGCAGCATGAAGATGCCGGCAAAAGCGATGATCACGCCAATGATAAAATGAAAGCGCTCGTTTTTGAGAAATTCAACCCATGCGATGCGCTTTTTTCTGGATACGGAAGAGCTCTTCCTTTTTCTTTTTGCCATAGTTTTCTCTTTTCTTCCCTTTCATCGGCAGGCTGTTGGCCTGTGTAACAGACGGAGGAAAAGGTGAAAAGCGTTATCAATTAATTAATTTACAAATTTAAGAAAAAGAAAGTTAGATTGAAAGGGATGAGAAATCAATTTAAAGAAAAAGAGACAGCTTGTCAGGTTTATCTCTGTTTCTTGCAGTCCCTCCCCGGGGAGAAACGCTAATTCTTCTTCTGACCCAGCAGGAACAGACCGCCGACCAGCGCCACCACACCGAGCCCCAGCTCAATGTATGCATTCTGCTTTGCCGAACCATCCTCAGCAGTGATCTCCATTCCCATAAGCTCTACAGATTTTGAGCTTTCACTCAGTCCGTTGATACCCATATAACCCAACACAATCGCTGCCACAATCAGTATAATACCAATAACTTTTTTCATATCTATTAAACTTTAATGTTTATCATTTAACATCCTCAATGCCAGGATTGTTCTTTAAGCACGGTATAAAAAGCGAAAAGTCCGCGAATCACTTCGCAGACTTCTCTTGTTAACACAATCTTCATGAAACAAACTACACTATCGAGTTGATTGCAGAATGATAATCAGGCTCCTGTGCAATCTCAGGAACCAGCTCCGTATATATAACTTTACCGGCGGGATCAACAACGACCACAGCGCGTGCCAACAGCCCTTCCAGAGGTCCGTCGCTCATCAGCAGTCCGTAATCCTTACCAAATGTATTATCACGAAAGGTGGAAAGAGTAACCACATTCTCAATGCCTTCGGCACTGCAGAAACGACCGGCTGCAAATGGCAGATCGGCAGATATTCCAAGCACCACCGTGTTGCTGAGCGAGGCTGCTTCTTTATTGAACCGACGTACCGACGCGGCACATGTGCCTGTATCGAGACTGGGAAAAATATTCAGTACAACATGCTTACCCTTGTAATCTGATAGCTTCACCTCCGACAGATCGCCTTTTACTAGTGTGAAATCGGGAGCTGAGGCGCCTTTACCGGGTAGTTCGCCGGTAGTATGTACGGGGTTGCCTTTAAATGTGATATTTGCCATATAATATTGTCAATTTAAAATTATTCTTGATAGTAATCCTGTCACAAACTTAAAACAAAGTGTCTGTTTAAATGTTCAGATTAAATTGAATTTTAACTTTCGATTGAAGTTAACGGAGTTCTTTGCCGAGGTATTGAGCCGTATAACTATCTTCGCTTTGTACAACCTCCTCCGGCGTGCCTGTAGCCAGGATATTCCCTCCCTTTTCTCCCCCTTCCGGTCCTAAATCGATGATATAATCGGCGCACTTGATGATATCAAGGTTGTGCTCAATCACAATCACCGTATTGCCTTTGTCCACCAGCTTATTCAAAACGCCCAGCAACACGCGGATATCTTCGAAGTGCAATCCCGTGGTGGGCTCATCCAGCACATAGAGTGTGTTGCCTGTATCTACACGAGCCAGCTCGGTGGCCAGCTTCACACGCTGGCTCTCACCTCCCGACAGGGTGGTGGATGATTGTCCCAGCTTGATATAACCCAGTCCCACCTCCTGCAGCACCTTTATCTTGTGCAGGATAGTGTGTATATTTTCAAAGAAATCCACTGCCTCATTGATGGACATATCCAGCACATCGGCAATGGACTTGCCCTTGAACCGCACCTCCAGTGTCTCGCGATTGTACCTTTTTCCGTGGCACACCTCGCAGGGAACCATCACATCGGGAAGAAAATTCATCTCGATGGTTTTGTAACCGTTGCCACTGCATTTCTCACACCTGCCTCCTTTCACGTTGAAAGAAAAACGCCCCGGCTTATATGCTCTTATCTTTGCTTCCGGCATGCCGGCAAAGAGTGCGCGGATATCGGAAAAGACACCGGTATAGGTTGCCGGGTTGGAGCGGGGTGTGCGTCCTATAGGGGACTGGTCCACGCTTACCACCTTGTCGAGATGCTCTATTCCCTTAACAGATCTGTAGGGAAGGGGATCTTTAAGGGAACGGTAAAATTTCTGACTGAGGATGGGTTGCAGTGTCTCATTGATCAATGTCGACTTGCCGCTGCCGGAGACCCCCGTGATACAGATAAGGCTGCCCAGCGGGAATGCCGCGGTCACGCTCTTCAGGTTGTTGCCCGAGGCACCCTCAATAATTAATCTCTTGCCACTCCCTTCGCGTCTTTTTGCGGGCAGGGCGATCTCCAGCTTACCATTGAGGTAATTGGATGTGAGTGTATTTTTCTTCAGCATCTCCGGGGGGAGCCCTTCGAACACCACATCACCACCTTTTTGTCCGGCAAAGGGACCCATATCGACAATATAATCGGATGCCAGCATCATATCTTTGTCATGCTCCACCACCACAACTGAATTACCCGAATCGCGCAGTTTCTTTAGCGAATCGATCAGCCTGTGGTTGTCACGCTGGTGCAATCCTATGCTGGGCTCATCAAGGATATAGAGAACGTTCACCAGCTGCGATCCTATCTGCGTGGCCAGACGTATGCGCTGGCTCTCACCTCCCGAGAGGGAAGCAGAGGTGCGTGAAAGGGAGAGGTATCCCAGTCCCACATCCAGCAGGAATTGCAGGCGTGAAAGGATCTCTTTGCTGATCTCTTCGGCAATAAGACGTTGCTTCTCAGTCACTGCCGATTCAGATTGAACAAACCACTCATGTAGCTCGCTGATATCCATATTGGCCAGCTCAGCTATATTTTTTCCGTTGATCCTGAAATGGAGTGCCTCCCTGTTCAGGCGCTGTCCGTTACACTCCGGACAGAGGGAGGTGGTGATGAACTGTCCCGCCCATTTCTGTGCGGTGGCTGACGCATCCTCCTCCTGCTGCATCTCAATATATTTGGCCACACCCTCGTAGGAGACCATATAATTAGAGTTGCCCAGCGACTCGTTTTTAATCTTTAACCGTTCATTGGTCCCCTGCATGATCTCATCGACCGCCTCTTTGGGGATATCTTTAATGGGTGTTTTCACTGTCACACCATACTTCTCACAGATAGCTGCTATCTGCCAGAAAAGCAGGTTGCTCTTCTCTTTTCCCAGGGGGACGATACCCCCTGCGGCAATGCTCAGTGCAGGGTTGGGTATGATCTTTTCGATATCGATCTGATCTACATGGCCGATCCCTTTGCAGCGGGGACAGGCACCCTGTGGTGAGTTGAAGGAGAAGTTGTGTGGTGCCGGTTCGCTGTAGGAGAGTCCGGTGGTGGGACACATCAGACTGCGGCTGTAATGGCGCACCTCATCCGCCTCCACGTCCTGGATAAGTATCAATCCCGACCCCTGTTTCATGGCGGTGCGTACGCTTGCCTTCAGCTTGTCGGCGAACTTATTGGATACCACCAGCTTGTCGATCAGTATCTCAATGCTATGGTTCTGATAACGGTCCACCCGCATGCCGGGGATGATCTCTCTGATCTCACCGTCCACCTTCACGTTGAGGTAACCTTTTTTACGGATCTGTTCGAAGAGCTCTTTATAATGACCTTTCCTGTTTCTCACGGCGGGAGAGAGGATGTATATCTTCTTCCCGATATATTTCTCCAGGATCAGTTCCAGAATCTGCTCATCGGTATATTTCACCATCTTCTCACCAGTGATGTATGAGTAGGCTTCTCCCGCGCGGGCATAGAGCAGACGTAGAAAGTCATATACTTCGGTACTCGTACCCACCGTGGAGCGCGGGTTCTTGTTGGTGGTCTTCTGCTCGATGGAGATCACGGGACTTAAGCCGGTGATCTTATCCACATCGGGACGTTCCATCTTCCCGAGGAACCCGCGTGCATATGCCGAGAATGTTTCGATATAGCGTCTCTGCCCTTCCGCAAAGATGGTGTCGAAAGCGAGTGATGATTTCCCGCTTCCGCTCAGTCCTGTAACCACAGTGAGTGAATTGCGCGGGATGGTTACATCGATATTCTTTAAGTTGTGCACGCGTGCGCCGTACACTTGAATCAGTTCTGTTTCAGATGCCATAGATTGTATAAACGAATGATAACCCAAAAAGTTTACTGCACTGTCCACGCAGCATCATGCACCTTTGGTTCCTCCCCTTTCCGGTAATAAAGGCTCTCTCTGGTGGGGATAAGAATGGTGTAGCTCTTGCCCGAACTGTTACTCAGTTTTGTGCTGCGCAACCATGAGTTGAAGTCTTTTAACTGCGCGTATGTCACATTGTTTTGTTTGGCGAAAGCCACCAGGTCGGTAATGGAAGAGTTAACGCTCACCTCCCTGAACTCCATTGGCTTATACAGGTGATCGGGCTTTATGACGAACCCGTATTGTTGCGGGTTCTCAAAGATCAGTTTGATGGCGAGCATACGGTAGTAATAACGGGTGGTCTCTTCCACGAGCCAGAGGTCGAGTGCATCCGCTGCACGCTGCTTATTCATTTCCGTGGTGATACGTCCCTGCCCTCCGTTGTAGGAGAGTGCTGCGCCACTCCATGAGCCATACTTACGGTAGGCACTCCTGAGATAGCGGCTGGCCGCTGCGGTGGACTTCTCAATGTGATAGCGTTCGTCCACCTCTGAGGTGATCTCCAATCCATATTGCTTGCCCGTGCTCTGCATGAACTGCCACAGTCCTGCTGCCCTTGCGGGTGAGACTGCACGATAGTCGAGACTGCTCTCAATCACCGCCAGGTATTTCAGGTCGTCAGGGAGACCCTGTTTCTTCAGAATCGGTTCAATGATGGGGAAGATGCGGTTGGCCCGTTTGAAAAGCAGCATGGTGGTAGAGTGGAAGTAGGTGAAGCTGTTCAGCTCCCTGTCCATCCGTTCCCTTTTGTCGTAACGGTCGAAGGTGATCTTTTCACCAGCAAAGGTCATGCTTTCGGGAACCTCCACCGAAGCGGTCATGGAGAGCACCAGCGGCTTTTCAGATTCGCTCTTTGTAAGGTCGTTCCCGGAAGTGAGAAACAGCGCAATCGCTCCCAGGCCGGTGATCAGAAGAGATATAGTGATAAACAGTGTTGATCGTTTCATAATTATTTGTTGTCAGATATAAAAAGTAGCACCCTGCGGTATAAGACAGTATCTTATACATCTCTGAACGGCTAACAAATATACAAAATATTCGCTGCTTCACCGAATATCATCAATTTTTCTTA
>Ga0265294_10003736_pt1 | contig 19296 bp, 17 predicted proteins | sample MunlanPumphouse3_FD_192504 | JGI IMG/M metagenome (GOLD analysis project Ga0265294, IMG submission 192504) | Groundwater microbial communities from a municipal landfill in Southern Ontario, Canada - Pumphouse #3 | ecosystem: Environmental > Aquatic > Deep subsurface > Groundwater | place...
AGAAAAAGTACGCAATCCATTTTGCTGTAAAGCTAAATTCATGCTATCAGATATGTCATCGATTGTATCTAACAAAGTTCCGTCAAGATCAAAAATGATGGCTTTTATGTTTAACAAGAAGACACCCCCTATATTTCTAGCTTTTGTTGCTGTTCCAATAGCATTCGAATCGGTCTGTAAGTCTTTCGATGAATCGGACAAGGCCCGTATTTTTCTAACGCATCGAGGTGGGCCCTGGTTGGATAGCCTTTATGAATGGCAAACCCATACTCGGGATATTTCATATCCATAAGACTCATGTATTCATCCCGTGATACTTTTGCTAAAATGCTAGCGGCCGCAATCGAAGCTGATAATTGGTCACCTTTGACGATAGCCAAATAGGGAATAGATTGAGTCGATAAGGGCATCGCATCAGACAAGATAAAATCGGGAGATATCGTTAATGTATTGATAGCTTTGAGCATTGCTTTTCGAGAAGCTTGATAAATATTAATTTGATCAATTTCATTTTCAAAAACATAACCAATTCCATATGCTAAAGCATATTTCTTAATCTCGATGGCTAATTCTTCCCGTTTTTTTTGTGTTAGTTTCTTTGAATCATCTAGTCCTTCGATAACATGATTAGGATTCAAGATTACCGCTCCGGCAACGACCGGTCCAGCCAAAGGACCGCGACCGGCTTCATCGGTCCCGCAAACAGAGATTAAGCCTCTTTGATATAGATCATTTTCATATTCATACATAATCTTCGACCTTATCAAAACTGAGATTACCGATTTTTTGATGTCGGAGATCATCAAGAAAGATGTGCATAACTCGCTCATAATCAATTTGGTTGCCAGATAATAAGCATCCCCGATTTCGGCCAATAGCATCATATATATGCAAAAGGTCATTAAGATCGATTGTATCAATTTGATAGCGTTTTTCGATTAATCCTGGATAATAATGGGTTAGATACTTAATTCCATAAGCAACAATTTCCTCAAGTGGTAAGATTTCATCTTTGATTGAACCAATCAAAGACAATTTCATTCCAACATGGGGGTCTTCAAATTTCGGCCACAAAATCCCTGGATTATCTAGTAATTCCAGTTTATCACTGACTTTAATATATTGCTGAGCTTGTGTAATCCCTGGTTTGTCTCCGGTTTTTGCAGCATTGCGTTTGGCTAAGCGATTAATAAATGCCGATTTGCCAACATTAGGAATTCCTAAGACCATCGCTCGGTAGGCTCGTGGTTTCAACCCTTTTGCCGCTTCCTTAGCCACAATGTTAGCCAAGACTTTGTCACATTCAGGTAACACTTTTTTTATCGAATCACCAGCAAGCGAATTAGTGGTGATGGCGTTGAATCCCTGCTTTTTATAATAGTATAACCACTTATTCAACTCGTTTGGGTCTGCAAGATCGGCTTTATTTAAAATGATTAGTCTAGGTTTGTTTTTGATAATCTCGGCAATCACCGGATTGGCAGATGATTTGGGAATTCGGGCATCGAGAAGTTCAAATACGATATCAACAAGTCCCATTTTCGCTTCTACTAATCGTCTTGCTTTAGCCATATGCCCGGGAAACCATTGGATTTGTGCCACGCGATCCACCTCCTCACAAATGCATGCTTATTTTTTGGGATAGATTACTTTTCCTAACAACCGATTTTCATCAAAAAAACCCGTGATGCGACTGTCAATGGAATTAGTAGAATTATCGCCCATAATAAAATACTTACCTTCAGGGATAATACCATCAAAAGGAATGAATCCGATGGGAACATAATCATCGATTAATACTTCATTGATAAACACCCCGGTTGCATCAACTACTAAGTGATCTCCGGGTATGCCTTTGATTCGTTTAATCAATAATTGGGTGCCATCATCGACGATTACAACATCATTATTTGTATAAGTCTCGAAAAAATAATAGATAATCACGCGATCTCCGGGGTAATACGACGGTTGCATTGATTGTTGTTCGACAATTGCCGTGCTGAAAATAAACCCACTTGCAAACGTGATTACCGCCAAAAAAATCGGCACAACAGTCAATAAATCAAGTCTGTCAAACCTCTTTTTGAAGAGATTATAAGTAGCTGTTTGTTCTACTTCGCTTGCCTGTTTTCGTTGCCAATATTTAGTCATAAACCAAAGATTATAAATAATCGAAGACAAGACAATGCCAACCATGATGATACGAATTAACAATAGTTCGGAATCATCGCTTAAATAATTGAGAGTAAAATTAAAGATAAAAAGTTTCTCATTTTGGCTGAAAATGACGATTACTATCGCAATCGTCATTGAAATCAGAAAAATCAAAATGTTCTTGAATGACCGTCGCATTAAATCCTTGTTTTTGCTCATTTGATTGTCCGACGGTGTAACTAAAGTCGCACGGATTACTTCCGAATCCTGATTATCTAGCATCGATGCTCCTTATTTCTGATTAAGTTTTTCCAAAATTTCCTGCAAGCGCAGACTGCCAACCAATACTTCCCGCGGTTTGGTTCCCACATTACGTGATACGATACCATATAGTTCCAATGACGAAACAATCTGAGTAGCACGATTAAATCCAATTCCAAATTCTTGAGTTATTTTATTAAGCGAGCATTTTTCTTCGTTGACTACATATTTGGCAACAACCGGGAAAAGTTCGTCAAGTTCCGCTCCCTCTTCTACGGTTTTAGAGGCTTTGATTAAAGTATCGTGAGTAAACAAGTATTGTGGATATGCTTGTTTTTTAATGAAATCAGTGATAGTTTCGATTTCGTTGGGAGAGAGAAAAACTCCTTGTAAACGTCTAATTAAACCGTTTTCCGAAAGAAGCATATCCCCGCGTCCAAGCAGTTTTTCAGCTCCGGTAGTATCCAAAACAACCATTGAGTCAATTGTAGATGGCACTTTGAAAGCAAACCGCGTGGGAATGTTTGCTTTAATCGATCCTTTAAGAATATCAGCCGATGGCCTTTGGGTAGCTAATAATAGATGAATGCCGACCGCCCGCGATTTTTGTGTCAACCGGAGAATCGTATCTTCAACTTCCGGGCCGCCATTAAGCAATAAATCCGAAGCTTCCTCGACGATGATTACAAGTCTGGGCATTTTTTCAAATTCAATATCATGGATTCTGCGTTCATAATAATCTTTGACGTTAACCGCTTTAAAGCGTTTTAAGACATCATATCGTCTTTCCATTTCCGAGCATGCCCATTTTAACGCTTCAATTGCCGTTTTAGTATCATCAATGATCGGTGTTACTAAATGCGGAATATCTGCAAATTGTTGCAAATCAACTTTCTTGGGGTCAATTAATAATAATTTAACGACGTCCGGTTTGTCTTTGTAAAGAATACTAGCGATAATCGAAGCGATACAAACGGACTTTCCGCTTTGAGTACTACCCGCGACCAACCCATGAGGCATGGTTTCCAAGGAAGTATAAACAGGATTGGCATCAATATCCAGCCCAATTGCGACAATCAATGGATCTTTTGACTGGAGAAATTTCGGACTATCGACAACATCACCAAAACAAACCGATTCCCTAACCTCATTAGGAACCTCGATTCCGATAGTCGTTTTTCCAGGAATCGGGGCTTCAATTCGGATTGAATGGGCTGCGAGATTCATTTGAAAATTATCGGATATAGCGGTAATTTTCTTTGTTGGCACCCCTGCTCCGAGAGATATTTCGTATCTGGTTACCGTTGGACCTTTAGTGAAACTACTGACATCACCAATAATATCAAAGGAAAGCATCGTTTGATTGATAATGTCGATGTTTTTTTGAATCCAACTGGGGACGTCGACGGAACGTGGAGCTGATTTCTTCAAGATTGCTACCGGAGGTAATACATAATTATCGAAATTGGTAATCACTTGTCTTCTTAATAATTCTAATTTATTCTCATCTGGCCGATTGATATCGTTTTCTTCAAAGGTTTCAGGGATATCGTCTGTATTTATTTTTATATGTTCTTCTGGCTTTAAAATCGGCTTTGTCCCATTATATCCGAATAACGGATTTGCTTCTTCTTCATCAATCGGTCCGAATCGATTTGAATCCAAATCACCACTGTGTAAGTGGCTTAGTTCAAAATCATCATCAAGATTGATGGTATTAGTATCTAGTGGCGTACCTGTTTCTTCGTTTTTTCGCACCGTTTCAAAGAAATCGCTGATTGACACTTGGTCCGTTTCCTGAATGTTTGGATTATTGGGAATGTTGGAATTGTCGGAGTTTTCTGCTTCCGCTTTTTTTGCTGCTGAATAATTAGCGTCTAATTCTCTGGCTAATATTTTGTGCTTGTCTGCATTACGGATGGTATTAAAGTCATAATAAGAATCACCATAGCGTAGTTTTGCCTCTTCTTTAGTTAACTTCTTATGTTTCCGGAAAGCGTCATATTTCTTGTCAATATCACCGGAAGCGCTGCGTTCAAGGGGAACAACAACTTCATCTTTAACATGTTTGCCGAAAATGGGCGAAACAAATTTTTGCTTCGACGTTTCTTTATCTGCCAATTCGGAAATCTTAGGGATAAAAAACTCGCGTTTGTCCGCGGTTCGCTCATTTCCTGGGATGATGCGATCCAATTTTGTTTTTTTCTTGAAAAAGCACATTGTTACCGCCTCTTTTTATTTGGTCTTTTGCTTACTCTCTTCTTCGGGAAGCGTTTCTGCTTCTTGAACGGCCTCATCAAATGCCTTTTCTAAGGCGGTGACATCTTCCGGTTCGGCAAACATTTTTTTGCTATAAAGTTTGTCGGTTTCCTCGCCAACAATCCTAATGATGAATTTGCATAACTCTTTAATAACCAGTGTCGTTGAAGGTTTCAAAGCTAATTTACGGAACCAGTAAATCGGATTAGCATAATTGAGAATTGCCGAACCAATAGTCCATATTTTGGAAATCTTGTACTCACGGTTGATTTTCATCAATTTACTATTGTCAATTGCTTTTTTCTTATTTAAAATATCCACGATTGTTGATATTTTATATTTTTTGAAGCGACCGATGAATTTGCCACTTAAAAGTTTATCGATTCGTTTAGTTATATAATAATTAAGGTCGATTACTTCTTGGGCTGATAATTCATATAATGGATATCGTGCCGTCGGAAAATAATACTTGGAAATTTCATTCATAAGTTCAAAGGACAAATCAAAAGCGACGCGGAAATACGCATTATCAGATACTCGCGATATTTCCGTGAGTTCCTTTTGTTTGTTGATGATTAACTCTTCGATTGCAGCCGCACTGAGAGGCTCTTGCTTACTGAAAACAATACGCTTTTTTTGTTTGTTCTGTCCGGAAATTAATAGCATTGCCACTGCCAAACTTAAAAGCACGAATCCAGTTCCCATTCCCAACAAAAAATTTATGATATCTTGCCATTCAATGGCTAACAACAAATAATGAAGACCTGAAATTGATATTCCTTCCACCATTTTAGTACCTCTCTATCGTAAAAATTATATAATATTATTGTCTATTAATCAATGGAATAATCGTTTGCATATTTTTCTGTTGTATGAGATAATTATTCAAAAAGGTGAATGATATGGACAAATATTTAATCGCAATTGATCTTGACGGAACCCTACTTTATGATTTCGATTCCTTGGACGAGTCGGTATGCCTGTTTATGCAGAAACTCCAAAAACTTGGTCATAAAATCGTCATTGCCACCGGTCGCCCGCTCCGAAGCAGTCGTTTCGTTTACGATCGATTTCTTCTCGACACTCCGATTATCAATTATAACGGGGGTTTGATTACCAACCCCAAAGACCCTTCGTTTCCACCGCTAAACTTTACCATAAAAAAAGAATACATCATTGATATCTTTGAAAACAATGTTCAATATATTCGAAATGCTTTCAGTGAGATTAAGGATAATATATACCTTTTTCGAGAAGAGCACGCAATTGATCCGCTTCTACATGTTACTCGCGAATCAGAGATTTTTCTAGGTCATTTAAAAGATACTTTAAAAGAAGATCCTAACGGTTTCATTATTATTGGTAAGCAAGGCTGTGGATACGCCATTGAAGATTATGTCAATGCCAAATATCAGGGCAAGGTTTTGGCAAGAGTATGGGACTTGAAAGGCGAATTTGATTCAATCGTCGAAATTTTTACGCCCGAATTTAACAAGGGAAAAGCTTTGGAGTATGTTAGTCGATTTCTTGGTTTTCCAAAATCACGGATTATGGCCATCGGTGATGGCCACAATGATATCGATATGTTTGAAAAAGCGGCCATCGGCGTTGCCATCAAAGGTAGTCATCCCGATCTTTTGAAAGTTGCAACTAAGATTCTCCCCTTTGATAGTACCGAAAACGCTGTCATAAGGTTTCTCAACGATTACTTTGATGTTGGCGAAACCTTTCAGTAATTGAATTCAAGTAATATAAAACCCCGTTGTACCTACTCCAAGCTTCGAGTAGTATTTCTCGGGGTTTTTCTTTATAACAATCTAGTAATGAAATCCACCACGCCCTTTTCCGGGTTGAGGATTAATTTTCGGAATTTCACCTGAAGCCATCTTTTCCAAGGTCGTCGGATTCATTCCCGACATCCGTTTCATCATCTGCGTTTGTTTTTCAAGCATGGAAATTAACCGATTGACTTCAGTTGTACTTCTTCCCGATCCTTCGGCCACCCGACTGCGACGCGAACTACTGCGTTCCAAAAGTTCTGGTTTGCGTCGCTCCTCTAAAGTCATGGAATGGACGATGGCTTCGATATATATTAATTGTTTATCGTCAACTTTATCAACGTTCTGTAGCTGCGATCCGCCAGGAAGCATTTTAAGGATTCCCGAAAGAGCGCCCATTCGCTTAACCATTTTCAATTGTTTTAATAAATCATTAAAATTGAAGTTCCCCGACATCATTTTTTCCATCATGGACATCGCTTCGGTTTCATCAATCGATTCGGTGGCTTTTTCAATCAGGGATAAAACATCACCCATGCCAAGAATTCGTGAAGCCATTCGTTCGGGGTGAAATACTTCAATTTCTGTTAGCTTTTCCCCCGTCCCGGAAAACTTGATCGGAATCCCGGTCATTTTTCGAATCGAAAGTGCTGCCCCTCCGCGAGTGTCACCGTCTAATTTAGTCAAAATACAGCCGGTTATTCCTAAAACGTCGTTAAATGCTACCGACACATTTACCGCATCTTGACCCGTCATTGCATCGACGGTCAATAATATTTCTTCAGGTTTGGCGATTTTCTTGATGTCGACAAGCTCATCCATCAGCGTTTCATTGATATGAAGTCGCCCTGCCGTATCAATAATCACCAAGTCGAAACCCTGTTCTTCAGCGTATTTTATCCCCTTTGTCACGATTTCTTGGGGTTTGATGGTGTTCCCAAGCGAAAAAACCGGGATTTCAAGTTTTTCGCCGACCGAAACTAACTGATCAATCGCGGCTGGTCGATAAATATCGGCAGCGATTAACAATGGTTTTTTTTCATAGTTCTTTCTGAGAAACCAGCCTAGCTTTCCAGCGGTAGTCGTTTTACCCGCGCCTTGAAGACCAATCATCATGATGACCGTTTTTTTGCCTTGAGTAAATTTAATCGTCTCGGCATCGGTGCCCATCAGTTTGACTAATTCATCATTGACGATTTTAACGACCTGTTCGCCGGGGTTCAGACCTTTCATAATCTTTTCGCCCAAAGCTAATGCTTTGATTTCAGCGGTAAAGTCCTTAACAACCTTATAATTGACATCGGCTTCTAAAAGGGAAAGCCGGACTTCCTTCATCATTTCTTCGATATCGTTTTCTGTTAATCGTGTTTTTCCGGCTATGCGACGCAACGCCATTTGTAATCGTTTTGTTAAATTTTCAAAAGCCATGGGTATCTCACTCCGTTTTTTCGATTTTATCAACAAGCGAAGCTAATTGGATGTCATTTGGATATAACGCCTTTATTTGTTCGCTAATCGTTTCGATTTTTTGTTTTTGTTTCCATATATTTAGTTTTTCTTCATATTTTTCTAAATGATTGATTGCTTTCTTGATTTGATCAAAAACGGCATTGCGGCTGACCTTATACAATTCCGCGATTTCTGATAAGGAATAATCATCGGAATAATAATATTGAAAGTATTCCCGTTGCTTATCGGTTAGCAATAATCCATATATATCAAACAAAGAATTATAATGAATCTTTTCCGTAAGTTGATTATCCATAATCATCCCTCTATTCAAAGAAATCGGCAAATAAGCCGTAAATATAATCTTCAATGTCGAAATATGCTATATCGGTAATCTTCTCTCCCATCCCGACAAAGCTAATCGGAATTCCCAACTCGTTACGAATGGCTAAAACGATTCCGCCTTTAGCGGTGCCATCAAGCTTAGTTAGTACAATTCCCGATACCTTTGTAACCTCTGAAAAGATTTTAGCTTGGTTCAATCCATTCTGACCGGTTGTTGCATCGATAGTTAGATAAGTCACGTGTGGAACGTCTCCCATTTCTCGATTTATCGTTCGATTGATTTTATCAAGTTCGCTCATCAAGTTGACTTTATTCTGAAGTCGACCAGCGGTGTCACATAATAAAACATCAATGTTTTGTTGTTTCGCAACGTGAATAGCATCGAAAATAACACTTGATGGATCACTGCCTTCAAGCTTAGTAATTACTTGACAACCGATTCGCTCGCCCCATATTTTCAATTGGTTAACGGCTCCAGCACGGAAAGTATCACCAGCGGCCATCATCACGGATTTTCCTTCAGATTTAATAAGGTGAGCCATTTTGGCAATCGACGTCGTTTTCCCAGTTCCGTTTACTCCAACAAACAAAATAACTGTTAACCCGGAACTGTTATATTTAATCCGCGTATCGACGATTTGGTTTTGCAAATATATATCAAATAGTTTATCGACAATTATATTTTCTAATTCTTTTGGGTTTTCAATCCGCCGATTTTTTACTTCTTTTTTTAGTTCTCGGATAAAAGTAACCGTTGTGTCAACACCAATATCGGCCATCACAAAAATCTCTTCCAATTTGTCATATAGTCCATCATCAATTTGGTGAGCAGTAGAAAGCATACTTTTTAGGGATGAAAGTGAGCCTTTTCGAGTTTTTTCCATACCAATCTTGTATTTTTCGGCCTTGGCTTTTCGGTCTTTACCAGCGAATAGGTTTGCGAAGAGTCCCATGTTTTCACCTGCTTTGTTAGAAACATTATATCACAGAATCAGTGAAATATGATAGTATTGTTAATCAAAAAATCCGCCCCGAATGGGCGGACAATGAATAAGGTTTGTCTTTTTATTCTTGATATCCACAATTGATGGTGTCAATACAAAAGACTCTATTATCGTGCTCAACAAGCGGCTTTTGACACACTGGGCACAATCGGTTTGTTGCGTGATATGGTGATATGAATTTGCATTTTGGAAAATTACTGCAAGCATAAAATTTGCTACCTTTGTTTTTGCCTTTTCCCGCAATTCGCTCTACTAAATGGCCTTTGTGGCATTCCGGGCAAACAACTTGAGTATCAATAACGGGAGTCGCAACTTTTTTTGATTTATCAGATTGCTTGATATATTTGCAGGCAGGGAAATTACTACAAGCCTCGAATTCTCCGAATTTTCCTTTACGAAACACCATTGGTGACCCGCATTTCGGGCAAACTTCTCCCGTGGATGTTGGCTTAATTCTTTCCATGTTTTTACTTGCATAATCGATTAGAGGAATAAAGTAATTGTAAAAATCACGAATTGTGACTAGCTGAGATCCTTTACCATCAGCGATTTCGTCGAGGATGATTTCCATGTTTTTCGAATAATCAGCACTGACAAACTCCGCGAAATATTGGTCAAGTTCAGTAATTGTCATTTTGCCCTGTTCTGTGGGAACAAATTTCTTATCACTAATGGAAACGTACTTTCGTTCGCGAATAGTGGCTATTGTCGAAGCGTATGTCGAAGGCCTTCCGATTCCTAAATCTTCCATCTCTTTGATTAATCGAGCTTCGGAATATCTCAGCGGTGGTTGCGTGAAAAATTGTTTTTTTTCGATAACTAAGGGAATAATCGTAGTACCAACAGGCATATCAGGAATGATATTTTTTTGTTCTTCTTCACCACTTTCATACTTAGCATATACGACTAAATACCCGTCAAATAATTGCTTATATGATACGGTTTTAAATAAGGCATCATTGTTTTCTAAAATCAGGGTTTTCTGTTCGAGACAAGTCGGTTTCATTAATGAGGCTACTGCTCGGGCAAAAATCATTTGATATAGATTGTATTCATCCCTAGATAAATGTGACTTAATACTTTCTGGTGTGCGACTCAAATCAGTCGGTCTAATGGCTTCATGGGCGTCTTGAACATTTCCATGATTGTTGGCTTTTTTAATGGCTCCAAGATATTGTTTGCCGTATTTATTGATAATATAGCTTGAAGCACTCGTTACAAACGAATCTGATAATCGAATTGAGTCCGTGCGCATGTAAGAAATAAGACCAACTTTTTCTGTGTCGGTCTCCACGCCTTCGTATAACCGTTGTGCAACCTGCATGGTTTTAGTGGCGGAAAATCCGTACCGATTAGAAGCGTCTTGTTGTAATGTTGAGGTTATAAAGGGGGGACGGCTTTCCACGTATTTATTTTTTACTTCTAGAGAAAGCACGGTGAAAGCTGCTTGTAACGAGTTGACGATGGCATCAGCGACTTCCGCTTTGCTAATTTTTATGGGCTTATCTTTATATTTATATAATTGGGCTGTAAAAGTTGGATATTGAGCATATATTTCGTAGTATTCTTCGGCAATAAATTTGTTTATTTCGTTTTCTCGATCGACGATTATCTTTAAAGCGGCGCTTTGAACTCTTCCTGCTGATTTGGACTTGATTTTGTTTTGGAGCAGTTTACTCAATTTAAAACCGATAATCCGATCAATAATTCTCCTGGTTTCTTGTGAAGAAACAAGGTTCTCATCAATGTCTTTGGGATGTTCGAAGGCTTCTAAAATCGCTGATTTAGTAATTTCGTTAAAAATAACCCGTTTTACAATTTTGTTTTTAGTATCAAGAATGGCATTAAGATGCCACGAAATGGCTTCTCCTTCTCGATCCGGATCGGTTGCCAAAAAGATTTCATTAGCTTTTTTAGCGGCATCATTCAATTCCTTAACAGTACCCTTTTTATCAGGAATAACGTCGTATTGCGGTTTAAAATCGTTATTGATATCGATTCCCAACCCGCCAACACCGGCAATAGCCAAATCACGAACGTGCCCTTTAGATGACTTAACCGTATACTCTTCGCCTAAATATTGTTCAATTGTTTTTGATTTGGATGGTGATTCTACGATTACTAATTTTTTTGTCATAAGTATCTACTCCGTTTCAGTATATTACTATACGCAATAATCTTGTGCTTGTCAACATCTTTGTTTTGATAAAAAAAGGACATTTATTTATTTACAATAAATGTCATACGATCCTTATTTTGCATGTCTTTGATGGTAAAGATTTTAGCGCTGGGATAGTATTTTTTTGCTAATGCACGGATTTCTTCAGCTTTATCAAATCCATGTTCGAAAGCCATAATAAAGCGTTGATTTAAAATGTTTTGCGCTTCCTCAATAATAATTCGGTAAAACTTTAACCCATCCACACCACCGAATAATGCGATGTTCGGTTCGTTATCCTTAATAATGTCAGCTACAACTTCATCATCGGGAATATAGGGGGGATTGGAAACGATAATATCGAATTTCATATCCGATATCGGGTTCAGCATATCGCCTTGAATAAACGTAATATTGGCATCGAGTCGCAATGCGTTATGCTTTGCGACCAGCAAAGCAGCTTCGCTAATATCCGTTGCGGTTACTTCTATTTTGGGCTCTTCTTTAGCAAACGTTATTGCCAAACACCCCGATCCAGTTCCGATGTCGACTAGCTTAACCGATTGACCAGAAAATACTTCATCATACTGCATTAAAACATTAGCTACTAATTCTTCGGTTTCAAATCGCGGAATCAAAACTGTTTCATCAACTAAAAAATCGTATCCATAGAACGAGACATATCCCATAATGTATTGAACCGGTCGATGATTAATAACATATTGGTCGACCCCTTCAAAAAAAGCAATTTGATTTGTTTCAGGCATTTCCTTATCGATATCAAGGTATAATTCAGTTGGTGTTTTCTGCGAAAAATGCAACAAAAGCAATTTAATACCCGATGCTTCCATCCCATGTGCTCGCGCCGTTTTCTCGCCTTTTCGCAATATAACAGAATAAGTAGCCATGTTACTCTTCCCGCTTAGAAAGCTTGCGCTGTTGCTCTTCTGCCAACAAGGCATCAAGAATGGAATCAAGTTTACCTTCCATAACTCGGTCTAACTGTTGAATACTAAAATTGATTCGATGATCGGTTACTCGATTTTGTGGATAATTATAGGTTCGGATTTTTTCCGATCGATCACCTGTGCCAATTTTGCTTTTGCGTTCCGCGCCTTCTTTATCAAGTTTTTCTTGCAAGGCCAGATCATATAAACGCGATCTTAAATTCTTAAGAGCTGAAGCTTTATTTTCTTGCTGACTTTTTTCGTCTTGACATTGTACAACCATTCCCGTAGGGATGTGTGTTAATCGCACGGCTGATTTAGTAGTATTCACCGATTGCCCTCCCGGCCCGGAAGAACAGAAAATATCAATACGAATGTCATTCATATCTAATTCGAAGTCTAATTCTTCCGCTTCTGGCAAAGCAAGAACCGTTGCTGTTGAAGTATGAATTCGCCCAGATGCTTCGGTTTCGGGAACCCGTTGAACTCGATGAACTCCTGATTCATATTTCATTAGCGAATATACGGAATCGCCGCTAACCGAAAATTCGATTTGTGAAAATCCACCCATTTCAGATACATCCGCAAACATCACAGATACTTTCCAACCGCGTGATTCAGCATATTTAGTATACATTCGGAATAAGTTACCGGCAAAAATATTGGCTTCATCGCCGCCAGCAGCACCCCGTATTTCCATTATAACGTTTTTCTCATCGGTCGGATCTTTGGGGATTAATAAAACCTTAAGCATCTCTTCATATGCAATAATTTTATTTTTTAAAGATTCCGATTCCATTTCTGCCATTTCCCGAATTTCCGGATCTTCATCATGGGTCATAGCCTTGATTCCTTCGGACTGTTTGAGACAACTTTTGTATTCGCGATACATCACAACAGTTTTTTCCAATGCCTTTTGTTCTTTGGAAAGCTCGCGGACTCTCTGACGATCCATAGCAATATTAATATCTGACAAAAGTTGCGTTATCTCATTATAACGTTCTTCAATTTGATCTAATCTTTCGTTTAACATATTCTTCTCCTAATTACTAATAAAATTTGAATAAGTACATTAATAAAGTTGAACCTGACAAAGAAAAACGGTCTTACGACCGCTAGAAATTATCTTTGGCTTGGTCAATATTGTACGTTTCTTCATTATTACTAGTGCTTAAATTGCTGAAAGTAGACATATTTTTATTGAATAATAATTCAAATTCACCAATCGTACCCGATCGGTTTTTGGCAATGCTCACTTCGACATGGTTCTTTTTTGTCGTTTCTTGATCATAATAGTCTTCGCGATATAAAAACATAACTATATCAGCATCTTGTTCAATTGATCCCGATTCACGCAAATCGGCCATAACCGGTTTTTTCTCTTTTCGCATTTCCACATTTCTCGACAATTGTGACAATGCCACTACCGGCACCTTTAATTCACGAGCAACTTCCTTCAAAACACGGCTGATTTCCGAGACTTCTTGAACCCGATTGCCTTGATTTGTTTGCGTACCACTCAGTAATTGTAAGTAATCGACAACAACTAAATCAAGTTTCTCTTCCTGTTTTAATTTCCGGCATTTGCTGCGAAGATCGGTAACCTTTACAGTGCCTGAGTCATCAAAATACAGATTCAATTGTGAGAGGCTTCCGACAGCAAAATGGATTTTCTCCCATTCCTGCGGAGTAAGTTTGCCTTGACGAAGTTTGAAGTTATCAACTTGAGCTTCGCAAGAAAGCAAACGCATTACTAATTGGTCAACACCCATTTCCAAAGAAAAAAAAGCAATATGCGGCCGGCTTTTCGCTTTGGCAACATTTAAAGCGATATTTAGAGCAAATGCTGTCTTTCCCATTGATGGACGGGCAGCAATAATGAGCAGATCAGATTTTTGTAATCCTAAAGTATAACGATTAAATTCATAATAACGAGTGTCAAGACCGGTTACGTTGCCACCAATTTGCGCTTGCTCAGCAATTTTACCAACTAATAGATTGGCGATTTCTCCAACGCCCTTAAAATCGCTAGTGCGTTTATCTTTAGTGATACCAATTACCTTTTTTTCAACGTCATCAATAAAGTCCGGGGTGTTATCAATTGTATAAGATTTCTCGATAATTTCCCGGCAAGTATCTTGGATTCGCCTCGTAATGGATTTATCTTTAACAATGTTGATATAATTTAAAAGATTTGCAGTTGATGGCACAGCATCAATTAGTCCGGCCACATACTCGACGCCACCAGCTTTGGCGAGCAAATTTCGATTTTCTAAGCGATCAATCAGCGTTGTATAATCAATGAAGATATCTTCGTGATGTAAATCCCGCATCACGGTGTACAACACCTGATGATTAGGAGAATAAAAATCCTGTTGTTGTAGTTTGTCTAGAATAGTTTTAATCGATCCTTGTTCGAAGAAAACGGAACCAAGTACCGCTTGTTCAGCTTCGATGTTTTGTGGAATTTTTTGTTCCATGGCGATCCTCCGTTTCGGGGTAAATCCTATTTTTCTTCGATAATCTGTAAATTGATTACGGCGGTAACATCCTTATGTAGTTTAACCAAAACCTTATAAACTCCTAGGGAGTGAATATTATCCTCGAGCATAATTTTGCGTTTATCGATTTCAAGATTGTAGACTTTCTTATATTCTTCGGCGATTTGTTTGTTATTTATAGCTCCGAAAAGTTTTCCTGACTCACCAATCTTGACATATAATTTGATTGGTTTTTCTTCAATTTCGGTTTTGAGTTTCTTCATGGCTTCTAAATCAGCTAAAGCATCATTTTCCACTTTTGACTTTTCATCTTCAATCGCTTTGATATTAGAATTGCTTGCTTCAATGGCTTGTTTTGAAGTTAGCAGGTAATTTCCATATCCTGTCGCCACTTCGATAACATCGCCTTTTTTACCTTTGCCTTTGACATCTTTAATTAAAATAATTTTCATGGTCGCATTCTCCTTAAATGAAGATTTCAATATTTCTTCAAGCTTTAGTACGATATCAGGAATATTTCCTCCGGTTATTTGGGCCGCTGCATTATTCAAGTGACCACCACCGCCGAATTGTTCCATCATAACCGAAACATTATATTTATCGACAGAACGAGCGGAGATAGCAATGGTCTCATTACCGATGTTTCCAATAGCAAATGCGGCAATGATGTTATCAATTTCTAAGAGTTCATCAGCTGTTTTTGCAAGTTGAACCCGATCGGTTTTACTTTCTGAAGCCATAGTCGCTATGGCAAAACGGTCGTTAATTATTTGAGCTGAGTTGACAAGATTGGATTTAGTTTTAATGTCATCAAGTGATTCCCGAAGAATCAACTTTGCCTTAAAGGGGTCGGCAGCGTACCGTTTCAGTAACGCAGCTGCTTCAAAGGTTCTTACTCCGGTTCGATAGGTGAAATTATTCGTATCAATCATCATTCCCGCAAGCATAATGGTTGTCTCGAACCCATCGATTTCCAGTTCATAATTATATAGTTCCATCATCTCGATAACAAGTTCTACCGATGATGATGCATAAGGTTCAACATAATTCAAACTGACTTCGGAAAGCAAATTGTCAATCCGACGATGATGATCAATAATAGCAATGTTCTTTGTCTTTTCTAGCAATTTGGGTTCGATGGTTTGGGTTGGACTGTGGTGATCAACCAAGATTAAAAGGCTGTTAGAAGTAATCGCGTCCATTGCATCATCGGGATCAATCAAATATTCCAATAATTTGACATCTTCCCGATTTAGCATATCGATAACTTTTGCGCAAGTATGATCAATACGATCGAAATCAATGATAATTCGGGAATGCTTCCCTTGAGCAATTGCTAAATGTAACAGCCCAATCGCCGAACCAAATGCATCTAAATCGGTATTATGGTGTGGCATAATATAAGTAGCTTCCGATTTGGAAATCAGATCACTAATGGCACGAGAATTGATACGAGCGGTAATTTTTGTCCGTTTTTCAACGGTGTTGCTTTTTCCGCCAAACATCTTAAGTGATTGATTCTGAATATTAACGACGACTTGATCGCCACCGCGTCCAAGCGCCAGTTTCAAAGCTTCATCAGCTAATTCTCCAAGTTTATCGGCTAATGTATCAAAGCAGGCAACACCCATGCTTAAAGTAACCCGAACTTCGTTTTGATTGGATATTTCGTTGATTTCATCCAATATGGAAAATTCATCTTTCATAACCTGTTCTAATTGCTTTTTGGACAGATAGATGACAGATTTTTCGGGTCGGAGGTTTAAAAAGAGGATGTCATATTTGCGACACCAATTGTCCATAGCTCCTAACAGTTTTCCTTGAATATTGTTTTTTACCTGCAAATCCATATTTGCGGTGGCTTCATCGAGATTATCAAGATTGACGATACCGATGGCATTTGTATTATCATTAAGACGTCTTTTGCATTCTTCACGTTCAGTAACTTCAAACAAGTAAGCACATTTGTTTTTGGGATAATGAACGACTTCATAGTCTTTACCATAGATATTGAGAATGAATTTACCTTCGCGTTTTTGAATCAGGTTGTACAAGTTTTCATGGATAAAGGATAGTTTTCGTTCAACAAGAATATTCGAAAAAAACTCCTTGGCAATTCCGTTTGCCCAGGTAATGGTAAAATTGTCATCGTAAAGAATCATCCCCACAGGAAGGTAATTTAAGGCAATATCCTCGCTGTTTTTTAAGCGCCGGGATAATAAATTGGTTTCTTTAATCTTTTCTTCAAGGGTTCGAATTTTTCCAACACGCTTACGATTGCTAAAAGCCATAACTAATGAACTAATGATTATAGTTGCTAACAAGCAGACATAAAGGATTATGTATATATGGTTATCTAAAGACCACAAATAAACGAACCCAAGAATGCTTAACGAAAAAAAGATTATTATGGTCAATATTATCATCACAATTGAACGTTTTTTCATTGTCGCACTCCTTTCGTGATTAACAGAATAATTATATCATATAATGATAAAATTGCAATTTCGAAACCATAAAGTCATAAAAAAAAGACTCGATGAGTCTTTTTTTGTATCTAGTCTTTGACGAAAGGCAATAAAGCCATGAAACGAGCACGTTTAATAGCGACAGCAAGGTGTTTCTGAAAATATGCTTTCGTACCGGTTACGCGTCTGGGTAAAATTTTACCCCGCTCCGAAATGAACTTTTTTAACATTTCAAAGTCCTTAAAATCGATATAGGAAATCTTATTATCAGTAAAATAACATCTTTTTTTCGTTTTTCTCCGCATCACTCGGTTGCCGGTTTGGCCTCCAGATTGCGGTCTTCCGCTGGTATACATCTTAAATCCTCCTATTTAGAATGGCAGATCATCTTCAATGACATGAATGTCATTATTTTTTTCAATGGTTGTTTCTTTTTCGACTGAACGATTGTTGTCGTTAAATTGGCCCTTCGGTTCCAAGAACTCGACGGAATCACAAATAATTTCGGTAACATATCGTTTTGTGTTGGTTTTTTCATCCATATAGTCACGAGTCTGAAGGCGACCGTCAATAGCAACCATATGTCCTTTACTGACATATTTGCTGATGTTTTCGGCTTGCTTTCTCCAAGCAACGCACGGAAAGAAATCCGTAGCAGTGTTATTGTAATTACTAGTGGAATTATCATTGCTATTACTCTGGTTGCTTGAAAATGGCCGATTAACTGCGATGGTAAAAGACACAAAAGCAATATTGTCTTTATTGGTGTGTCGTAATTCTGGGTCTTTAACCAAACGGCCGACAAGCACAACTCGGTTTAACATCGATACCCCTCCAGCTTACTTTTCTTCTCTTGATACAATAATGTGTCTGAGCACGTCTTCTTTAATACCGGCAACACGGTCGAATTCATTCACGCCTTCGACAGAAGCTCGGCAAGTTAAGACGACATAATAACCTTTTTTGAAATCATTGATTTCGTAAGCAAGGTCTCTTGTCCCCCACTCGTTGACAACCAGTTCAGTGGTTCCTCTTGATGTCAAAATCGCATTCATTTCTTCAATAAGTGCTTTTTTGGCTTCAGTTTCAACGGTTGGACGAATGATGTACATAACATCATATTTTCTCATTTTCGTTCCTCCTTATGGTCTAGTGGCCGCAAATCCTTTGCAGCAAGGTGGTGAGATTTCTCACGCCCGATTATTATAACATATGAATATATATTTGTCTATAAAAAAAGACTTTTGCTAGTTGGATTTGTTTGTGAAACCGAATCTATTCAGTATTATATTTCTCGTTACAAATTGTCTCATCGCAAATACGCCTTTTCAAAGGAAAAAAAGGAATTAAAATCGAAACTGATTTTTGGTATATCTTGTATTCCGGACGCGATGACAAAATTTTCTTTTCCATCATGGGAATACTAATAAATAAAAATAATGCCGTCATCGCCATTGGTGCCAACAATAAGATGTTGATGGTTTGATAAGTTCCGAAATACATTACCCATACTCCCCACCACATCAAAACTTCGCCAAAATAATTCGGATGCCGAGAAAATTTCCATAATCCTTCATTAATACACTGTTGTTTTCCATGGTTGCGATGGCGGAATGACGTCATCTGCCGATCAGAAATGTATTGAATAAAGACGGCAACGATACATAGTGAAAAGCCAACGACGATTAACAAATTTACCTCTGGTTCAGCGCGTAAAAAATAATAAGCATTGGCTAGTTGAAAAAAGACAATGATTGTTGGCATCAAGTTTATTCCCCACAAATTTGCAATAAACCATAGTCGAGGATGTTTGTTATGAATCATTGTGTAACGCCAGTCTTGAACCGAAAAATCAACCCATCCATCTGCCCAATTAAGGGTTAATCGGATTGACCACATCACGATGGCTAACATTAGTAATATAACACTTAGTTTAATGTTCGACTGAAGAACAATTATCCATCCAATCACA
>Ga0265294_10003737_pt1 | contig 19296 bp, 17 predicted proteins | sample MunlanPumphouse3_FD_192504 | JGI IMG/M metagenome (GOLD analysis project Ga0265294, IMG submission 192504) | Groundwater microbial communities from a municipal landfill in Southern Ontario, Canada - Pumphouse #3 | ecosystem: Environmental > Aquatic > Deep subsurface > Groundwater | place...
AAATATGACAATGTCCTTATCCCATTCTTTCCAACATCTGAAAAGCCGAACGTTTATTTTTCTTTTCGGAAAAGAGTTGCAACTGTTTGAGTAAATAAATGTGCTAAATGCACATTTATTTATGAGTTTTGCGACTCAGAAAAGAAAAATAATAAGTGAGGAAACCCCATGGGCTTTGAAGCTTCGTTGGTGGCTTTTTGTTACTTTTTACCATTAAAAAGTAAAAAGCGGAAACCCTTGTGGTTTTCAAGAGAGATATTAAATATTATCCTTGTATATTCAATAACTAAATGCTAGAATTAACCCTACAGTACATAATAAAATTTTTAAAGGAAACAGATGTTTACCATATACAACAATGGAAGTGTTGGTTTTAGAAGTACGGCTGACAATTTATACAATCTTAAAAATATTGATGAATCGAGTGAATCGAGATTTAAACCCGATGAGGGGTTTATTAATGATTTTTCAAACAAAAAGAATTCTCAAAACAATGATGAAGCACTTAATTCTTACAAAAAAATGGCAAATATGGATACCTCAGAACCTGTTTATCAAGTCAAAGATATTATGACCAAGGATTTGATTTGTATTGACACCCAATCCACGCTACAAGAGGCTTATGATCTTTTGAAAGAGAATAAAGTCGCTCAAATGCCTATTGTCTCTTTTGGCAAAAAAATCATTGGTTTAATCAATAAAAAAATCATATTAAATCTTTTAATGAATGATACCGACAATGCAAAAGAGATTTTAAATAGAAAATTGGAAGATGTTTTTTTACCTGAAATTATCACAGCCGATCCCATTTCGGACATAAGAAGAGTTGCCAAAGTGATGCTTGATTTCAAACTCGATGCAATTCCTGTGGTGGATGAAGAAGATGTTTTGTTGGGGATTATTTCAAAAACGGATATTTTAAAAGCGGTTTCGCATTTGCCTAAATTGCAATTATGGTCATAAAAACATTACACAATGTAATATTTTTGCGACTTCATCCAAAAATATAATAGGATACTAAAAATAAAATAGAAAAAATATACTATTATTGACATTAATATGTTATTTAAATATAATTATTATATCTTTTCTATACTTTTAGGACTAAAATGTATTTTGAATACGATAAAGAAAAGAGTATAAAAAACAAACAGAAGCATGGTATTGCTTTTGAAGAAGCTAAATTATTATGGAACAATAATGCCAGCGTAGTACCTGCCAAAGATATTGATGGGGAAATGAGATATGCACTTATTTCAAAATTAAAAGATAAATGTTTTGTAGCTATTTTTACGATAAGAGATGAAAAGTATCGTATTATCAGTGTAAGACGCTGTCGAAATAATGAGGAAAAAATTTATGAAAAAAATAACAACTGAAGAATTTGATACAAAGTTTGATAACTATGAAGATATAAGTTCTTATTTAGATGAAGGAAAATCGATGAAACTAGCTGATTTTGACAAAGCAATAAAAACAAAAAAAATCAATGTAGATTTTCCAGAAAATATTTTGATGTTACTTGACCAAGAAGCTAAAAATATTGGGGTTACACGACAATCAATCATTAAAGTTTGGATTGCAGAAAGATTAAAAGAAGAACAAAAATACAAATTATCAAAAAGCTAAAAAGAGGGCTAGGATTCTAACGCCTAACCCTAAATTTTAATACAACGTATATCCCAAATATGAATTATAAGCTACATAACAAAGAATCAAAATAACCCCTTCTACTCGGGTTATTTTTCCATCTTTTCCTTTAAATCCATACGCCATAACGAATAAAGCGATGGTTAAGGCTAACATTACAATCCAATCTCGGTTGAGTACTTCAGAAGCTATATCATTCATAGGGCTAATAACGGTTGAGATACCAATCACGGCTAAAATATTAAACATGTTTGAGCCAACCACATTTCCAATAGCAATATCGTGTTCACCTTTACGTGCAGCTATAACAGAAGCTGCTAATTCAGGAAGTGAAGTTCCCAGTGCCACAATCGTAAGTCCGATAATTAAATCACTCACCCCAAATTCATGGGCAACACCTACTGCACCCCAAACAAGAATTCTTGAACTTCCAATAAGCAACACCAATCCAATAATAAGCCAAATAATTCCCATTTTTAAGCTCATTGCGTGCTCTTTTAATTCATCATCTATTTCATCTTCCAAGGCATCGCCTTTGCCTTTTATGGCTGAAAAAATCGACCAACCAATTAAACTAAAAAAACAAAACAATAATACAATACCTTCTACAAAGGTCAGTTGGTTGTCGATGAGTAAATATCCACTGGCAAAAACAATAACCAATAATAAAGGAATCTCTTTTTTCACAATTTGTGATTGTACAATAATAGGAGAGACAAGTGCTGTAACCCCTAAAATTAGGGCAACATTAACAATATTTGAGCCCAAGGCATTGCCTAATGCTAACGCAGGATTTCCTTCTAATGCAGCAATGGCTGAAACCACCATTTCAGGAGCAGAGGTTCCAAAACCAACAATTAAAATACCAATTAACAGTGAGGGCATTCCCAAATGTTTTGCCGTAGAAGCAGCTCCATCAACAAAACGATCAGCACTCCAAACCAGTAAAGCAAAACCAGCTACAATAGCCAAAGCATATAAAACCATTTATAACCTTTTATTTTTGGGAATTTTATCTTAGCTTTCATTTAAACAAACTTTTTTATTGTAGAATTACTCTCTTTAACTTCCATAAAAGATACACAAAACAAGGATTGAATTGATAATATATCAAGAGTACAAAGCCGTAAATTTTTTAAAAAATTATATTTACTCGTTTGTTTATCTCAAATCAAAGATTGAAGGTGAGTCAATTTTCTTCTATCCCGATGGGGCCGATTATTTGATTTATCATGGTGATAGTTTACACATCATCACAAAAGAGCAGATTAAACAACAATATACCTTCGCTTTAAAAAAAGAGGTTGAGTATTTTATCGTACGATTTAAACCTTTTAGTTTGTACTTTTTTAAACAAGATGAAGATAAGTTTCATCAAACGTTTGAGTTGTTACATCAGATGTTTAAAAACACCAAAACATTTCCTCAAAAGAAAAAACTGATTGAGCTTTTTATCATAGAACTCACTCATTTAGCTGCCATTCAAAATAAAGTCGTTGATGCTTGTAATATGATTATACAAGCCAAAGGAAATATTTCACTTCTCAACGTCGCTCAAACTTCTGACCTACACATCAGAACACTGCAAAGAGATTTTAAGGCCATTACACAACTCACCCCAAAAGAGTTTATCAAATATTATCAAGTTTCAACACACCATCAGTATTTTATACACAAAAATAAACCATTTTAAAATCGTAAAAATCGACCCCTATTATGACTATTCACATTTTTATAAAACGTTTAAGAAATATCTCAACCAATCACCTAAAGAGTTTAAAATAGGGAAAAGAGTCTATATAAAATCTATTTTTGATTTATAACACCTATTGTTTTGTCGTATTTTTACATCTAGTTTATAATTTTTTAATACTTAGAACTCAAAAAATTTGATAGACTTCTCTTTTATAAGGATTCTAGGTATTATGAACACTCAAACGAAAAAGTCATTTATTGTTGTTGGAATTGGTGCAAGTGCAGGTGGGCTGGAAGCCTTACAAGAGTTTGTCAAACTTCTTCCTAAAAAAAGTGGTTGTGCCTTTATCTTAGCTCAGCATCTTTCACCCACATACAAATCAATGATGGTGGATTTACTCAGTCGTCAAACCAGCAAAAAAATAGTTGAAGTTCAACATGGCTCACAAATAGAACCAGAGATTTTATATATCACACCACCCAATCACGATGTCACCATACAAAATGGAAAACTCTATTTGAAACCCCCTTTATCGCAAATTGGTCCAAAACCCTCTATTGATATATTTTTTGAATCTCTTGCCAGAGATCAAAAAGAGAATGCCATTGCCATTATTTTAAGTGGTACAGGAAGTGATGGAAGTCATGGAGTTCGTGCCATTAAAGCAGAAGGTGGCATTACCATCGCCCAAGAGCCTGAAAGTGCCAAATACGATGGGATGGTGATTTCAGCCATAAATACAGGTAATGTTGACTTTGTTTTACCCATAGAACATATTGTTCAAGAGATTCATAATATCACAAAATACTCTCAAGGTGAGATAAAAATTGATGAAAAATATGAACAAAAAATCAACCGATTTGATGATATTTTTCTTTTTATCAAAGAGAAAAAAGGGGTTGATTTTAAAGATTACAAAATATCAACGATTAGACGAAGGCTTGCCAGAAGAATGGCAGCGTTAAAAATCATAGCCATGAGCGATTATATTACCTATCTTAAAACCAACAAATCCGAAGCCAATGCCTTGTATCAAGATATTCTCATAGGCGTAACGTACTTTTTCAGAGATAAAGAGGCATTTGATAATCTTAAACTCACCGTGACTTCAATGTTGGAAAACCTCAAAGACAAACAGACCATACGAGTGTGGATTCCAGGATGTTCAACGGGAGAAGAAGCGTACACCATTGGGATACTTTTGCACCAAATTTTAGGTTTAAAACTGATTAACTATAAAATCCAAATATTTGCAACGGATATTGATGATGAATCCCTTGATGTTGCCAGAAAAGCCAAATATCCTGAAGCCAGTTTCCAAGACCTAGATGACAGCATTTTAAAAAAATATTTTGTACGACAAGGGCAACACTATCATGTGATAAAAACCATCCGTGACATGGTGATTTTTTCACACCATAACATCAATCAAGATCCTCCTTTTTTAAGACTTGACATGATAAGTTGCCGAAATTTACTGATTTATTTTAATCAAAAACTTCAAGAGAAGATTTTTCCCGTTTTTCATTATGCACTCAATACCAACGGGATTTTGTTTTTAGGTAAGTCTGAATCGGTGGGAAAATTCAGTACACTGTTTGATGTGGTGGACAAAAAAGATAAAATATACAAAGCCCAACTGACCAAAACCACTTCGTTATCAAGCTATCAATATCAGCCAAAACATACCACCTATGATATTCCAACAACCCATCACAGAGATACACAATACACTATCCAAGAAGCGACCAAAGATACGATTACCAATCTGTTTTTGCCCAACACGGTGGTGATTAATACCAGTCATGATATTTTATATTTTCAAAAAGAACTTTTCCCATATTTAAAAGTTGGCATGGGAATTGCCAGTTTTAATATCTTTAAAATGGTCAATGAACAGCTTAATTTAGAGCTTCGTTCTGTTTTGCACACGGCACTTAAAGAAAAAGCAAGTAAAAAAAGCCGATTTATACGATTTATTGGAGAGGATGACAACATCTTATTTGTTCAAATTATTGTCACGCCTTTATTAAATATTACCGATAAAGAACTCTATTTGGTGAGTTTTCTTGAAGAAAAAGAGCATGAAGTAAGAGCAATGGGTGCCATTATCGATGATGATACAGAAAACTTCAAAACCAAAGAGTTGGAGTTTGAACTTAAAAGCACCAAAGAACATCTACAAACGGTTATTGAAGAGCTTGAAACCAGTAACGAAGAGATGCAAAGTTTAAACGAAGAGTTGCAAAGCAGCAATGAAGAGTTGCAAAGCAGCAACGAAGAGCTTGAAACAAGCAACGAAGAGTTGCAAAGCAGCAATGAGGAGCTACAAACTGCGTACAGTGAACTTGACCACATCAACAAAGAGATGCGTTCTAAATCGATTGACTTAGAAAAAGCAAATACCTTACTTAAACGGCAAAAAGAGAAACTTGTACTGACAACCAAACGATTTGAAACCGCATTAGAAGCTACCAATGGTGGGATTTTTGAGTATTTCATTCATACCAATAAAAAAGGATTTTTAAGTACAAAATTTGCCAAAATACTGGGGTATTCAAAAAATGAAATCTCGATTTATGAAAACGATGTACAAGCATTTATTGAAAATTTAATCCAAAAAGAACAAGTTGAAAAATATAATACCTCCTACACTAAATTTTTAAAAGAGAAAACCCTTTTTGAAATGGTTTTAAGATTAAAAACAAAAGAGCAGGGCTACCAACATTTTCATCTTTCATGTAAATACATTCAAATGGAAACAGAGACTAAAATAGTGGGTGTAATAGTTGATGTGGATAAAGAACATACCAACATCGTGCAACTGCATATTCACAAACAAAAACTTGATACCATTTTTGACAGTGTAAAAAATATGATTTTAATTAATAATGGTAAAGAGCTCATTGAAGTCAATGGGGCTTTTGAAAGATTTTTTGGAAAAACACTGGAGCAATTTAAATTACAACATAAATGTATTTGTGAACTCTTTTGTGAAGAAAAAGACGATGACCGCTATTTATATGTGAATAATTCCTACGAAATGGAATGGGTCAATACACTTTTAAATAGTGATAAAGATTACAAAGTCAAAATAAAAATAGAGAATAAGTTTTATCATTTTAAAATTGTTCTTAAACAAATCGATTTGGATGACACCAACAAAGGCTATCTTGTAACGCTCAATGATATTACCACGCAAGTACTGTATGAAGAGGAATTAAGAGAAAATGTCAAAAAACAAGTTGAACAGCTAAGACAAAAAGATGAAATGTTGCTCACTCAATCCAAATCAGCCGCCATGGGTGAAATGATCAGTGCCATCGCCCACCAATGGAGGCAACCTTTAAATACGCTCTCTTTATATAATCTTGCTTTGGAATCCAATAAAGATTTAAGCCAAAATGCCCTCCAAGAGTTCAGAGAAAAAAGCAATCAAGTTATCTTGCAAATGAGTCAAACGATTGACGATTTCAGAGACTTTTTTAAACCCAACAAAAGTAAAGAGAAGTTTTATATTAAAACCAGCATCACCAAAGTGTTAAACTTACTTGAAGCACAGTTAAATGCGCATAATATCACCATCTCAAATACAATTGGCAGTGATATTTATCTGGTGAACTTTAAATCAGAGTTTGAGCAAGTCATCATTAACCTTATCAATAATGCCAAAGATGCGCTTTTGAAACACCAAAACAGTGCCTTAAAAAAGTGTATCACCATTCAAAGTCAACACAAAAACGACACCTTGATGATTGAAGTCATAGACAATGGCGGGGGAATAGACAAAGAGATTATTCATAAAATTTTTCAACCCTATTTTACAACAAAATTTGAAGCACAAGGAACAGGACTGGGACTTTATATGTCAAAAATGATCATAGAAAAAAATATGAATGGAACCATACACGCATTTAACACTAAAGATGGTGCAAATTTCCAATTGGTATTTAAGGTATAAGCATGAAAGAGTATGAAAATATCAAACAATACACCATTTTATATATAGAAGATGAGAAACAAAGTGTAGAATTGGTCTCGTGTATTTTAAAAGAAAGAGTCAAAGAGATATTTGTTGCATATGATGGACGAGATGGACTTGAAAAATACAAAATACACCGCCCCGATATTGTAATCAGTGATATCCAAATGCCTCATATGAACGGCATTGAGTTATCAAAAAAGATAAAAGCCATCAATCCCAAACAAAATATTATACTCATCACAGCGTTTAATGAAAATAGCGCTCTTTTAGAAGCCATTAATTTAGGCATTACAAAATACATTGTTAAACCCATTATTTGTATTGAAAACTTACTTCAGCCCATCAACGATATTTGTAAAATCTTAAGTTTTGACAAAAACAGTAAAGAAAAAGCCCGACTTCAAGCCATGCAAGAAGTCCTTAAATCCATTGCACACCATTGGAGGCAACCTTTAAATATCATCTCTTTAGAGTCAAGTTCGGTAAAAATAGAGATGGAAATGGGAACTTTTGAAGAGAAAAATCTTACACTCAAGCTGGATCATATTTACAATACAACACAAGAGTTATCCCAAATGATCAATAACTTTATCAATATGTTTCAATTCAATCCCAGTGAAGAAAAAAAACCTTTCTTACTTTCCACGGCGATTGAAGCCTCTTTAGCGAAATTAGAAGAACTTATTGAAAAAAACAGTATCACAATAATTGCTCAAATAGAAGAGTATGAAATGACACAAGATCAAACGCTGTTTGAGAAAATCATATTTAATATTCTTCAAAACTCCATCGAGGCTATCATTGAAAATTCTTTGCCTAAAGAAAGGTATATTCTCATTGAAACCAAAATAGAGCAATGTTTTATTGAAGTATCCGTTCAAGACAGTGGGGGAGGCATAGATAAACAGACTCTTTCCAAAGTATTTGAGCCTTATTTTAGCCAAAGAAAAGTGCACAGTGGCAGTGGAATGGGTCTTTTTATAACAAAAAAAATCATTGAAAACCAGTTTGATTCAAATATTACAATTTCAAACCAATCTTTTAAAGCAGATGACAAAACACTTTATGGAACCAATGTATCCCTTACATTTAATCTATAATCGCCTCTGTTGGTAACCCACTTTTTATGCAATTTTAGATATAAAAGGGTATTTACTATTTATCTCAAAAGAAGAGTTTGTACACCATGAGCAGTTATGATATTTTTATATTCCTTTTAAAAGTTTTTGTTGTTACCAGTATGTTTTTTGTACTCAGAGGGTATGGAGTCAAAGGGTTAATTAAATACAGCCTACTGTTATTGCTCATTTCTCTTCTTTTTATCTACTTTCTCTCTTTGGATAAAAAAGATGAAGAAAAAATTCCCGAAGAAAAACCTACTTTGGAAACTCAAAGCCTCTCTGTTGATGCCCAAAATAAAATTAATGAACTCAAAGAACACATTAAAAATGGCGAAGAACTCTATATTTGTTATTTAGGTCGAGAATATGACCAACTCAACTTACAAAAAGAAGCCTTTGATGCTTTTACGCTTGGTGTTGAAAAAGGGTTGAGTGAGTGTAAAACCGATTTAGGCATGTTCTATTTCAATGGTCGATATGTGCAAAAGAATTGGACCAAAGCAGGAGAGCTTTGGAACGAAGCCTACAACGATGATAAATATGGTGCAACCACCAATTTTAATATGGCTGTATATGCTATAAATGCCTATAACGATAAACAAAAATACAAATATCACCTCTTAAAAACAACGTTACTCGATGAAAATGACGACGAAGCCAAAATGTATTTAAACGATAAATTACTGCATGATATCAATGCTACAGAACTTTTTTTAAAAGAAGCGGTGGGGGATTTCTATTATACGCCAAATATATTGGGCAATAAATTTTCGTATGGTTTTAATCTGTATTACCGATTGACCACCATGTTCGACAAAAAGGGTTTATGGAGTGAAGATTATGATTTTCAAGAAGAAAACAGTATTAAGTTTGATACAGAAAACTCAACATTGATATTGGGCTTAAAAACACTTTCTTTGACTTCTAAACTTGATTCAAATCATAATGGTCAAACCATTCAGCGAATCATCAATGAAATGGAGCTTTTAAACAATACTCTTTTTGTAGACAGAAACCATTTAAATCAAATTGATGCGTTTATTGAACACACCAAAGCGCAACTGTCATTAAATAAAAGTTTTGGCATTACACAAAAACTCTCTTTTTTTGAAACCTATGCCTTTATTTATAGCGTTTCATACGATAAAAAGAACCATACCTTTTCTTTTGAAATAACAATTGATGATACCAATACCCAAGAAGGGATACTTGACACGCTTTATATTGTTTTAGAATTAAAAAGCTTAACTGCTCAAACCAATTTACTCACTGTCTCGCAAGAAACTGCAAGTTTCAGTCAAAAAAGAGTCCATGAAGTAAAAACACTTATTGATGAAAAGCTAAAAGATGAAAAAGAGAGTGAATCAATCAAAGAGAAATTTGATGTTGTTTTAAAACAAATCGAAGCCAACGCCCAAAAATTTGAGAAAATCAAAACACTCGTAGCGCAAAATCAACTCAAAGAAGCAACCACTTTGGCTGGATTTTCAAACTTTGAAGAGTTATTTGCAAAAACAGTCAGTGAAGATAGCCATTTTTTAACTCTTTTTTTGGATAAAACTTTTAGCATTCAAAGCCAAAAAAATGCCAAGATTGCAATAAATACCCTTGAAAACTACACTAACCAAGCGTGTATTAGCCCAACAGATTTAAAACAATCTCAAGCAATACTGGACTTTTTAAAAAACAATTTAAAAACACACAACGCAAAAGAGACCTTAGGCTTATTGCAAGAAAAAGTCAATCAACTTCAAAATATGGCTTCTCAAACCTTAGATGTAACTGCCATGAAATATTGGGAAGTCAAAGATATGTACATTCAAGCCATACAAAACAACTGCAAAAAAGAGTTGCTCCAGCTGATTGGCAATGAAAAACACAAAGATTTAATCAATGTTAAATTGGTCGTAGAAGAACCGCTTATTGGCTTAAAAGAGTCTGTTAAAAACAGTTATACACCACTTTCTTTTGCCAAACGACACCACAACAGTGAACTTGCAACACTTTTAGAAGAACAAGGCGCCAAAGAAGAGCTAGAGTAATTGATTTTTGACAAAATCAGTATAGTGTCCTGCTTCTTGTTCTAACTCTTTGTGGCTACCTTGTTGGACGATTACGCCATCGTGCAGTACAAAAATAGTATCGGCGTTTTTAACCGTACTTAAACGATGAGCAATGGTAATAACTGTTTTCTCTTTTAAATAGGGCTCTAAGGCTAAAAACAGCTTATTTTCTGTGTGAACGTCTAAAGCAGATGTTGACTCATCGAAAATGACAACACTTGGGTTTGAGATTATCATTCGAGCAATTGAAAGACGTTGTCGTTGCCCACCCGATAATCGAATACCGTGTTTTCCTACAACCGTATCAAGTCCTTGTGCCATTGTTTCAACCGTAGTGGTCAGTTGAGCGATTTCTAAAGCTTTTATTATTGCGTCATCACCAATGCTTTCGTTGCCCATGGTAATGTTAAATCGTAAGGTATTGTTAAATAAGATTGGCATTTGTAGCACTAAAAAAACCGATTCTCGTAAACTTTTTTTATCAATATTCTCAATACTTATATCATTGTAAGATATTTCACCCGATGTTTTTTCATAAAACCCTGAAATAATTTGCGCCAAAGTTGTTTTTCCACTTCCACTTGCACCAATGAGGGCAATTTTTTGACCAAAAGAAATCTGCATGGTAATATTTTTTAAAATCTCTTTATCCGACGTATAAGCAAACGAAACATTACGTAAAGAGATATCCACACCCTTAGGGGTTTCGTGTAATATTTCTTGCCCATTGGCTTCAATTTTTAAATCCAGTATTTTATTGAGTCGCTCCATGGCAGCTTTAGCACTGGCATAGGAGTATTGCATCGATAAAATATCTTGTACCGGCGTCATAATCACCCAAATATACCCAAACATGGCAAACATCATTCCGATACTTAAATCGCTGTAAACTACCATTAAAAGCCCAGTAGCACGAAGTATTTCAAAGGCTGCTAAAAAAATAGTAAAAGAAAATCGCTCGTATGCCACACTTTTATAGTTGTATTCATTGGAAGTGGTTTGTATTTGTTTGGCTTGAGAAATTGAGTTTTGAAAAAAGAACTGCTCTTTATTGCTGGCTTTAATTTGACCAAAAAGTTCTAATACTTCTGAAATATTCTCTTGAAAGTTCTCAATCGCTTTGTTTTCATTCTTTTTTAATGCAACGACGGATTTGGAAATTTTTTTAGAGATAAGCATAATAATGGGCTGAATAATTAAAATCATCAAGCCCAAAATAGGGTGGATGAGTATCATCACAATTGAAATAGCAATCAACGATAACACCGAAGCTATAAACTTACTCGCCCCTGTGATAATAAAGTTATCCAAAGTATTCACATCGGTGACTAAATTGGCACTAACAGCCCCATTCCCAAGGGTTTCATACTCATTCATACAAACCTGTTCAAGATGTTCTAAAAGCCTTTGTCGAACGCTAAAGGTAACTTCTTTGGCAATGGCTGTAAAGATTTTAGTGACTATAATAGAAACAAAAAAATGAAAAAAACGTAAAAAAATCACACTAAATGCCACAATGGCGATATAGTAAAAAGCATTTCCACTTCCAAAGACGCTATCAATGGTGTCTACAAACAAGGCTGGTTTTTCAAGTAACACTTCATCGACAAGCACAGGAAGCATCAACGGAATAGGGATACTGACCAATATGGCAATTAATGTAATAATTTGACCATAGATAAAACTTTTTTTGTTGTGTAAAATAAGCCGTATGATATATTTAAACGTGAGTTTTTTCAAGACTATTCCTAAAATTGTAAGTACTATATAGAGGTATTTTTATTATATATTTTATATAAGCAACTCTCTACTAATGCCAGTAAAATGGCATTAGTAAGAAACTTAAACTATTTGTTATACACTTTTTTTATTTTTTGGTAACAACACGTTCACAAACAGTGGCTTTCATTCCATCATGAAAAGAACAATTTAAACCACATTCACTGAATCCACTCTCTTGTGCGTTGATTTGTGTTAACTTTACCTGTGAGGCTTCTTGACACAATTGCAGTGTAGGGAATTGACCGTATTGCATACTTCGTTTGGTATTGGCTTTATCGGGGAAAATAAATGATGTCCATACTTCCTCACCTGAACTGGTTTTTGAATTGGAACATCCTGTCAACATAAACGCTAATGCAATCGCTACAAATAAAAATTTCATTGGACTCTCTTGTATTAAAATAATTTTCATTTTATTACAAAGACTCTTAGAAAATAATCAATTTTATAATATAATGCCAACTTTAAAAAAAGGGAACGCACTATGACCATAAAACAAACGATTCAAGAGCAAAGTTTAAAACTAAAAAATATTACTCATATTCCTGCAAAAGAGGTAGAAATCCTACTGTTACATCTGCTCAATAAAAATATTATTTGGCTGCATTTAAACTACAACCAAGAGTTTGAATACCCAAAAGAGTTAGAAAAATTGGTTCAAAAACGAGCCACAAATTATCCTTTGGAATATATTATTGGCAAAGCCTCTTTTTATGGCGAAATGTTTTACACCAAAGAGGGTGTTTTAATTCCAAGACCCGAAACCGAACTGCTTGTTGAAAATGCTTTTAACACACTTAATTCTATGAATGGAGTCAAACGTGTCTTAGAAATTGGCGTTGGAAGTGGCGTTATTGGCGTTATGTTGGCGTTATTAATCAAAGACATCAAAATTACGGGAGTAGATATCAATGAAACGGCTTTAGAATTGGCAAGACAAAATGCCCAAAAACATGCTGTTTTGGATAAAATAAAGTTCATTAAAAGCGATTTATTTGAAAATGTAGTAGGGGATTTTGATATGGTTATTTCCAATCCACCCTACATTGCAAACGATTATCTTTTGCCTCCCAATGTCAAATATGAACCCGAAAATGCACTTTTTGGAGGAACCGTGGGGGATGAGCTTTTAAAGCAAATTATTGCACAAACGTATGAGAGAAAAATACCTTATTTATTTTGTGAAATGGGGTATGACCAAAAGCCATCATTGAGTCATTTTCTTAAAAATTTTTCGACTAAAAAAGTGGAATTTTACAAAGATTATGCAAAATTTGACCGAGGATTTATGGTTACATTTAACTATAAATAGTAAAAAAATAATTTTTTTATATCCCAAAATATTAAAAGAATAATGAAAATTTAAAGAGAAAAAAAACAAGGAGAAAAAATGTTTAAAGAGTTTAATATTGAAAATTTAGACAACAGCAAAAAGTTACTGGACGTTGAATTAAAAAAGAGTAGGGCAGCGATTAAGGCTTTACTTAAAATAGAAAATAAAACCTATGAAAACTTTGTAAAACCGTATCAAGAAATAGCAGAAAATTTAAATGAATTCATTACCCCTTTGTTTCATATTGATTCAGTTAAAAATACAAAAATTACGCAAAAAGTGCAAGAGGAGATTATTCCTTTGCTTTCAAATTATGAAACTGAACTTTCTCAAAATGAACATATTTATTCCTCTTTAAAAACTATACATTATAATCATAATACATCTTTAAATGATATACAAAAAAAAGTTTTAGAAAATGAAATACGAGACTTTAAATTGGGTGGTTGTGGCTTAGAAGAGAATCAAAAAAAACGACTTAAGCAAATTAATTTACGCCTTTCAAAACTTTCTAATACCTTCTCACAAAATCTTTTAGATGCGACCAATGCTTTTGAAATGATTGTTGATAATTTTGAAGATGTTAAAGAGATTCCTCAAAGTGATTTAGCCCTTGCTTCTTTTGAAGAAGAGGGCAAAACAAAGTATAAATTCACTCTACAAATGCCTTCATATTTGGCGTATATTACATACGGAAGCAATCGGGAATTACGAGAGAAAATCTATAAAGCTTACACCACACGAGCAAAAAATAACCAAAAAATTATTGATGAAATTTTGCGATTAAAACAAGAGCGTTCTCATATCTTAGGTTTTGACAATTATGCGCAATATTCTTTAGCAACTAAGATGGCAAAAAGTGAAAATGATGTTATTAAATTCTTATATGAACTTGCCAATAAAGCCAAAACAAAAGCCAAAGAAGAGGTTGCCCAAGTGCAAGAATTGGCGTTAAAAGATGGTGTTAGACGCATCAAAAGTTTTGATTTGGCGTATTACAGTGAAAAGCTAAAAAAAGAGAAATACGATATTGATCAAGAGTATTATCGACCCTATTTTGAACAAAATTCAGTCTTGAAGGGCTTTTTTGATTTTTTACACAAAATCTTTAATGTAGAGTTTAAATTAACCAAAGCTAAAGCGTGGGATGAAAAAGTCAAAGTGTACGATATTTATGAAAACAATGCAGTAATGGCACGAATTTATATCGATTTAGAAGCCAGAAAGGATAAACGAGGGGGTGCTTGGATGAATAACTGGCATTCGTATTATGTAAACTCAAAAGGGCAAAAACAACTGCCAACGGCCTATATTGTGTGTAATTTCCCACCATCAAATGAAAAAACACCTTCATTGTTACGCCATGATGATGTGGTCACTTTATTTCATGAAATGGGACATGCGTTGCACCATTTGTTCAGTAAAGTAGAAGAACCTTTTGTCAGTGGAATTGCCGGTGTTGCTTGGGATTGTGTGGAGTTTCCATCGCAGTTTTTAGAATATTTTTCTTACGACAAAGAGGTTTTAAAGCTTTTTGCCAAACATTATGAAACCAAAGAAACACTGGATGATGAAGCCATACAAAAGATTATCAACGCGAAAAATTTTCAATCGTCATTGGGACTTATTCGGCAAGTTGAGTTTGCCTTGTTTGATTTTAAACTCTATCAAAAACTATACAAAGGTAAAGAAGTTCAAACCTTGATGGACTCTATTCGCAATGAAATTTCGGCTTTAAAACCGCCTAAATACAACAAATTTCAAAATGGATTTTCACACATTTTTTCAGGCGGATACAGTGCAGGGTATTACAGTTATAAGTGGGCAGAAGTTTTGAGTGCCGATGCTTTTTATCTCTTTTTAAACAGTACTGTTTTCAATAAAGAATTGGCATTGAAATATAAAACCACCATATTAGAAAAGGGGGGTTCTAAAGATATGAATGCACTTTATTTAGAATTTGCAAATAAAGAACCAAGTGTCGATTCTTTGCTTAAAATTGATGATATTATCAGTTAAATTTTGTCATAATACGCTCTTAAATTAAAAATTTTATATAAGGAATATAGATGAATAACAACGAAACAATCGCAAAATTAAATGAAGCACTCTCAAAATTAATAACTGCCTATGAAAAACTGCAAGAAGAGAACAATGTATTACACAATCAAGTTGAAAAATTGACCTTAGAAAAAAGCAGTATCACCAAAGAAAAAGAATCTTTAGAAGAAGATTTAAATAAATATGACGATGTGAACAAACAACAAAATAATAATATTAACTCAATGCTTGGAAAAATTGAATCCCTTTTAGGTCATGACAAAAAGTCTGAAAACAAGCCAACTTCAGCGACAGAAAATGCTTTTCCTGCAACAAGCAGCATTAATCCTTTAGAGACTGACACAAAAAATGACAGCAACAGTGGTAAACTCGATTTAAATCGTATGGCTTCGTTACTCAATGGATTAAAATAGACGTTATTTATAATACCATCACATGATTACACAACTCAATAAAAGTTTACTTTTCTCTACCTTTGATGTGCAGAACTTTGAAATGCTTGAAAGTGCTATTAACCGTATGGCACCGTCAATGGTAGAGTACTATTTAAGTGATTTAGGCAGTTGTAATGAGGAATTCTATTTAAATAAAAAAGAGGTTCAAACTTATATTAATATTGGGGAATATAACCTTTACATTGATTACAATGAAAATATTTATTTAGAGGTAAAAACCAACAAAGAAAGCTATGAAACCGCAAGTTTGTGGTAATCGTATTTAAAAAATATCGGTCGTTCTTTTTAATCTGTCTTTATCAAAATGGGTATAAATCCTCGAAGTATTAATATCGGCATGTCCCAGTGACTCTTGAACCAAAATAAGATCTTTACTGTTTTGATACAATAGCGTTGCAAAGGTATGTCTGAGCATATGAGCTCCATTTTTCTCTTTTCTAATACCAATACTTAAAAGAATTTTTTCCACCATTCGACTGATATACGCTTGGGTTAAAACCTTTCCACTTTGATTACATACCAATTTATTCGTAGTCGTATTGCGCAATTCCAACCAATTTTTCAACTCATTTATAATAATTTTTTCTTTAATCATAACCACTCTGGGTTTATTCCCTTTTCCTCGTACTTGAATGATATAAAGTTCCCCATCTTTTATAAAATCTTTCATATCAATATTGATGGCTTCACTCACACGAATACCTGTATAAAGTATAATTTTAATAATCAAACGGTTTCTTGAGGCTATTTTAGCACTAAAAGGATAATTATCAATGCCTTCAATAAAACGTTGCACTTCCTCTTTTTGCATAAAGGAGGGGAGTTTTTGACCACCTTTACCGCCTAATCCACCCCAATTCTTAAGCTCAATACCGTATCTGTAGGCATTTCCATTATCTTCTTCATTTTGTTTGTCAATATAACCAAAAAAAGTGGTCAGGGCAATTCGGTAATTCTTTTTAGTCGCATCGGAGAGATTACTGGTTTCGGAGGCTAAGAAATCACTTAAGAGTTCTTCATCGATCTCTTTCATTGAAGCAGCGCCAAAGTTACTCAAAAAAACATAGAGTTTTTCCAAAGGTATAAAATAGACATGAATGCTGTTAATCCCAATGTTTCTAACTTCTTTTATGGTGTGCTTTAAATCATCAATGCCATCAAAACCTTTAATAAGCTCTTTGATAATTTGTGCCAGTCGCTCTTTGTTGGTCACTTGTCGATTGGACAAACTGGTGATTTTATTACGTAAAAAGCGTGTTAACCAAAACAAATAGGTTTGACTAAAAGAGTTTTCACAATCAATAGGATAACGCATGATAAGTTCCTTTATGGGGATAAAGTTGTATTGTAACCTATAAAAACTTAAATTAGTATTGGAAACTATAATTTCCAAATTATTATAGAGAGAAGCCACTCAGGCTTTAAGTGCGGGAATCCCCCACACTTAAATCTTTAGTTTTTAATTAAACGACGATCTATCCATCCACCAATGGGTGTTGTGATTTTTTGCAATAACCAACTGACGGCAATAAATGCAACCATCCAAGCAATCACTGCTGCCCACGCAGGTAAAATATCAAAGAAGATATCATATCTTGACATAAGTGGCCAGTGAATTAAATAGACTTCAAACGAATACAATCCATAGATGGCTAAAAATCTGTTTTCGTATTTTTTAAGTGAAAAAATCACAATTAGAGCAAACATGATGACCAATGAGGTAAATTGCTCAACAAAATACGCTTTTCCCAAAATTGCCGTTAAGGTTGGCCAATGGTTCGCCGTTGTTCGTAGTGACATATACACAACCACTACAACCATCAATGCCATAACAATATAGGGAAGCCCTTTTGACTCATTTCTGAATTGCTTTAAATAGGTCACCAATTTATTTTCTTTCTCTTTTGTTTCAAATAACAACCAAGCAAAAATAATACCCAATGAAAAAGCAACCGTATGCAATCGGTGAAGCCAATTATCTCCCATATTTAAAGGATTGTATACCCCAATAAGTGTGGCAACAATAATCAAAATAATCGCCCCTACCCATGGTCGTTTTGCATTAAACACCAAAGGAAAAAGCGCATAAAACATCATCATCCAGGTAATGTACCAAAATGGAGAGTTAACATCATCAAATCCATGTGCAGTAGGAAACCATCCCAGAAGTGATTGAATCATATATGACATAGGATAATGAATATCTAAAAACAAGGCATTTGCAGCAAAAATCAGAATAATAGCAACCCAAAATGGAATAAAGATTTTAACTACCCTTCTTTTATAAAACTCAACAATAGGAAGCGGTTTTTTGAGCATACCAACAGTTAAACCATATCCCGACATAAAAAGGAATAAATCAACCCCTACTCCTGCAATAATGGAAAGAGGAAAAAGAAAATCTGCATTCGTGACTAACATATATGCAAAATGGGCAAAAACAACCGTCAAAATACCAAAGCCTTTGAGCTCTTGAGTCACCGAAATAGGAAACAAATCCGTATGGCTTGATTTCCTAAAAGTAAAAAGAATAACCGCTATTAAAACAGCAATAACAATAAGATTTGCCTGATTAATATCATCAGTAATGGTAATAGGCATATACGCTCCCAGATTTTAAATCATTCTCTTGATTAACAATTCATTGTTACAAAAAAATCATAGGCATTATAACGACTTCTAAATAAAAATGAAATATAAATAAGTAAAAAAGTTTTTTTTCAGACACTTATTGTGAGGTATTTGAGTATTTTTATACTAAAAAGCGTATGTGGTACAGTAAAGAAATGGATATGCAGGTAAAAATAGAAGTCTTAAACCAATATGTAAAAAAACATATAAATTTATCTTCGTCTTCCTTTGGAAAAATCAATAATATAGTCTGGAATCTCATCTAAAGAGATTACATCTTTAATAGCCCCTGCTTCTATGGCTTTAGCAGGCATTCCAAAGACAACACAACTCTTTTCATCTTGTGCAACTGTATAAGCATTATTGTCGTATAACTCTTTAATACCAATACTTCCATCATCACCCATCCCCGTCATAATAACCGCCATAGCTCCACCACCAACGATGTTATTGACGCTTCTAAACAAAATATCCACACTGGGCTTATGCCGGCTTACTCTTACGGTGTCTAAAAGCTTG
>Ga0265294_10003738_pt1 | contig 19294 bp, 13 predicted proteins | sample MunlanPumphouse3_FD_192504 | JGI IMG/M metagenome (GOLD analysis project Ga0265294, IMG submission 192504) | Groundwater microbial communities from a municipal landfill in Southern Ontario, Canada - Pumphouse #3 | ecosystem: Environmental > Aquatic > Deep subsurface > Groundwater | place...
TAAATAGGGTTTTACCAGTAACGATGTGTTTCAGGGCGTTTTGATCCAAATGGTCATAATGGTGATGAGTAATAAGCACCAGATCTGCTTTTGGCTGACTGGAGTAATCCGCAACTTTGCTATAGGGATCAACAAAAATATTTTTTCCCTCCCACTGAATAAGGATTGATGCATGGCCGAGTACCAGAATGGCAATCTCTCCGAGTGGTGTCATAAACTTTCCCATAATGTTTAATTTCTATTGTTTTTAATAACAATTAAAGATGGTGATTTGATCAGTCAAAAAGGAAACCAGACATACAAACTAGTTAACAAGTTGATAAGCAAGGTTATTAATCACTTTATAACAGAATCCTCTCTCCGTTGAGATAGAGCTGATCTATCCAAGGGGAGGTAAAGGCATAAGGGATCCAGGCCAGGGAGGGTATCTCTTTTGTAATTATAAAACTGGCCTGTTTACCGGCGACAATCGAGCCGTGGGTGGAACCAAGTCCCATTGCATGAGCTCCGTTTACAGTAATTGCATTTAAAACCTCTTCCGGAGTCATTTTCATTTTAAGCACAGCCAGGAAGGTCATAAATCTGACATCTCCCGACGGAGACGAACCCGGATTGTAATTTGAGGCTATTGCAACAGGGACCCCGTGGTCAATCATCTCTCTGGCTGGCGCATAATCCATCTCCAGAAAGAGGGTGGATCCGGGAAGCAGAGTGGCGATGGTATTGCTGTTTGCCAATAACCGGAATTCCTCCTCCGCGGTACTCTCCAGATGATCCACAGATATTGCTCCGTATTTCACCCCTGCCTGAACACCTCCGGAACGGCTCATCTGATTTGCATGAACCTTAGGTGTCATCCCGAAACGCAGAGCAGCTTCAAAAATCTTTTCCGTATCTGCAACAGAGAAAAATCCATCCTCTGTAAAAACATCTGTAAAATCTGCCAGACCCTCTGCAGCAATTGCCGGAATGGTTTCTTTTACAATCTCATCCACATATCCCTCTCTATTCCCGGCATACCTTTCCGGAACCGCATGTGCTCCGAGGTATGTGGTTTTGACTGTGAGCGGAGTCTCCTGTCCGACACGCCTGGCAACCCTCAGCATTTTAATCTCGTCTGCAGTGTTGAGCCCGTATCCGCTTTTTATCTCCACCGCACCTGTGCCAAAACCCATTATTTCCTTTGCACGTACAAGTGTCTGCCGGAACAACTCCTCTTCTGAGGTCTCGTGAAGAAGTCTGGCGGAATTTAGTATCCCTCCTCCCCGTTTGGCTATCTCCTTATAAGAGAGCCCCTTCATTTTGTCTATAAACTCCTGCTCCCTGCTGCCTGCATAAACCAGATGGGTATGAGAGTCGCAGAATGCAGGTAAAACCATTTTCCCGGTCAGATCAATAATCTCTGTATCTCCATTTTGATACTCAGAAAGTTTTTCTCTAATCTCTGACATCTTTCCAAAGGAGCTGATCTTATCATTATCGGTGAGCAAATAAGCATCTTCCAGCATCTTAAGAACAGACATCTCCGCTCCTCTGAGCGGCTTCTTACCTGCCATTTCTCCGGTCTGTACCAGTTTTGCTATATTGATAAAGAGCCTCTTCATATCACTTCAATTTACAACGGTGCTATCTACAATTCGGTTTTATCCTTTATGAATCTGATTGCATTATGAATATGCTTGTACATTACCTCGTCCTCTTCAATAAAAGGGACCACCTTTCTGAATTCAGCCACAAACTCCTCGATTCCGGGAGAACTCCTGAGTGGCCTTCTGAACTCAAGAGCCTGAGCTGCGTTAAACAGCTCTATTGCCAGAATCTTCTCCAGATTCTCCACCACTCTGTAGCATTTAGTTGCAGCGTTTGCCCCCATGCTCACATGATCCTCCTGCCCCTGCGAAGAGTCTATTGTATCCACGCAGGCGGGCATAGAGAGCTGCTTGTTCTGACTGACAACCGATGCCTGTGTGTACTGTGGAATCATAAATCCGGAGTTCAGTCCGGGGTGTGCAACCAGGAATGAGGGAAGTCCCCTTTTGCCGGAAATAAGCTGATATGTCCTCCTCTCCGAAATGCTTCCCAGTTCTGAAAGTGAAATAGAGAGCAGATCCAGAGGGATGGCAAGCGGTTCTCCGTGGAAGTTCCCGCCGGAGATAATCATATCCTCATCCGGAAGTATGGTTGGATTGTCTGTCGCGCTGTTCAGCTCTGTTGTAAATGCCTTTTCTATATAATCGAGGGCATCTTTCACTGCTCCGTGAACCTGCGGAACACACCGGAAGGAGTAGGGATCCTGTACATGCTCCTTGTGATGGGAGACAATTTCACTCCCTTTGAGTAATTTTCTCATTGCCGCTGCAGTATCAATCTGCCCCTTATGAGGTCTCACTGCATGAATCCCGTGAGTGAACGGTTCTATCCTTCCGTCAAATGCATCCAGTGACAATGCTGCAATTTTATCTGCAAGTTCAGTCAGCCTTTTGGCTTTTCTTAGGGTATAGAGGCTGTAGGCCAGCATGAACTGGGTTCCGTTCAGGAGTGCGAGCCCCTCTTTTGAGGCCAGCGTAAGAGGTTCCCATCCGAACTTTTTATTTATCTCCTCTGCCGGATGTTTTTCTCCGTTGAAATTTACATATCCAAGCCCCAGCAATGGGAGTGACATATTTGCCAATGGTGCAAGGTCGCCGGATGCCCCAAGTGATCCTTGCTGATAAACTACCGGATAAACTTTGTTATTGTAAAGATCGACAAGCCTCCGGACTGTTTCAACTTTTACGCCTGAGTAGCCAAAGGATAAGGATCTGATTTTTAAATATATCATCAGCCTGACAATCTCCTGCGGCACCTCCTCTCCAACCCCGCATGCGTGTGACACTACCAGATTCCTCTGAAGCTGGGCAAGCTGGTCATTGCTGACCGAAATATTGCACAACGAACCAAAGCCTGTTGTTATACCATATATAGGACTACTTTGCTCCTTCATCTTTCTGTCCAGATACTCCCTGCAACGACTGATACTTGTCAGTACTTCCGGTGAGAGTTTGAGTTTTATCTCCGGATTGAAAACCGGTTCAATATCCTTAAGAAGATGGTTTTGAAGAGTCAAATGAAAATAGTCCATAATTAACAGGCTTGTTTTGTGATATTTATGATTAACTTTCGATGATTAAAAATCAGGTAAAGTTAATGAATTTAGGTTGAACCGCAAGAATGGAGAATTAAGAAGCCGACGTAAAAATCTTACCTGTCCTTTTGGGGTAAATTTTTTTAAAAACTGTATATTGGATAACAACAAAACTAAATTTTTATGAAAAAACCCTCTATTACCAGAATTCATGGGCGCATTGCGACCATGTTATTGCTGTCAGTGTGGATGATGTGCTTGTCTATATCCGTTCAGGCACAAACCATTACACTAAAGCAGACGGATGTACCGCTTGAAACTGTTTTAAAATTAATCACTTCCCAAACCGGCTACAAGTTTGTATATGCAGAATCTGTTATAGATACCAAACAAAAGGTTTCGGTAAATATTAAAAGTAGTGACATAAATGCTGTTTTGAATGCGGTTTTCAAAGGCACTAAAATTACCTTTACTATTGCGGAAAAACAGGTGGCTTTATCGCTGCGTAAAGAAGCAGTGCCAACACAGGCACCTGCCGGCTTACGAATAATCTCCGGAACAGTCACAGAAAACGGCGGTTCTCCGCTAATCGGAGCATTGGTCAGTGTAGAGGGGACTTCTATTGGAACCTATACTGGCATATCCGGTGAATATTGTCTGAATGTAAAAGACGATCCTCAGATTAATCTTACATATAGATATATGGGGATGGAAAGCCATACAGAACCAATAGGCTCCCGTTCCCGGATAGATGTATCTCTTGTTGCAGACAATGTTACTCTGGACCAGGTTGTGGTAACAGGCTACCAGACTATTTCTAAAGAACGCAGTGCCGGATCTTATGCAATAGTCGGAGGTGCAAAGATTCAGGATAAGGCAATATCAAGGGGAAGCATACTGGAAAGTCTGGAAGGAACTCTTGCCGGGCTGAATGTAAATCTTGGTGCCGAAGGAGATAAGTTTCTTATCCGCGGTATAACTTCTATTAACTCCAATCGTACACCCTTGTTTATTGTCGACGGAGTTTCGATTCCGTCGGAGATGATCGAAAGGACTCTTAGTGGGAACGATATCAATAATGTTACCGTTCTTAAAGATGCAACCGCTGCATCAATATGGGGAGCACAGGCTGCCAACGGAGTAGTTGTCATTACAACAAAAAGCGGGTCCCGCAACGAAAAAACCGAAGTTACATATAATGGCTCATTTTCATTCCGGGGGATGCCGGATTACTCATACAATGATATGATGAGCAGCAGCATGTTTATCAAGAATGTGTCGGAGGAATTTGATCCGGTTGGTTATCCATGGGAATCAATGACCACCGGTGTTGTCGATTATGCTGTATTGCCTCATGAAATCCCACTTTACAGGCATTATCTGGGTGAAATCAGCAAAGCTGAGTGCGACGCTGAACTTAACAGACTTTCGGGACTTGACGGCCGCAAGGAATATGAAAAATATTTTATGAGTAACTCATGGCTTACCAACCATTCCGTTTCTCTCTCCGGGGGCAGTAACAATCAAACTTTTTATGTCTCTTTGGGCTATCAGGGGCAGCAGGGCAATTCTAAAGAACACACAAACGAATACAGAATCAATGCGAGGGAGAATATCAACATCACAAAATGGTTGAACCTTGACCTGACTCTCAATGCGTCATACGGAACAGACAAATCAAATCTCAACCAATTCACAATTGATGGTAATCCCGGAGCGACAGGTCTTCCCGATCTACCCTATGTTGTTTTCTACGATAACGACGGCAGTGAGCTCTCTCTTACCAATTACCTGATCAATGAAAGTGTAAGAACTCCCGCCCAAAGTTTGTCCGGCATCAATCTCGATTATTACCCTGTTACAGATTTTAACAATACAACCCGGGAGTCTGTTTCATCTAATATTCGCGCTAATGCAGGTCTTACAATTAAAATTATAAAAGGGCTCAAGTATGAAGGCCGCTTCTCTTATTATACCTCAAGCGGGAAGAGTGAAACCTATACTCCCTCTGAATCATACAATGTCCGCCTGGATCGCGTTTATGCAACATCCCAGGACGGCACCACCTATTTACCTTCGTCCGGTGGTTATTTCAGAGGTTCTGACTCCTATGAAGATTCATATACTGTCCGGAACCAGTTTAGTTATGATAACTCATTCAAAGAAGGGTTACATCAGGTAACTGCTCTGCTGGGACAAGAGATTAACCAGAGAAAAAGCGGAAACAACTCCTCCACAATGCGCGGATATGACAAACAGACAATGAGAAGCATTTTTTATGATGATTACTTTATAGATGTAGAGGGTGTGCCTGATCCGGTTCTTATGAAAATAGGCAGCGGTCGCAACTTCTTTGATCATCAGAGATACAATCAGGGTGAGACCACATATCGCTTTGTATCATTTTACGCTAATGCCGCATACACTTATAATAACCGCTATTCCCTGAATGCCAGTATCCGTGTGGACCAGTCCAATCTCTTTGGCAGTGACCCGAGTATTCAGTTCAAACCTATCTGGTCGGTTGGAGGAGTTTGGAATATCCGCCGTGAGAAATTCATGGAGAATTCCTCCTGGATTAATGATCTTCAAATAAGAACCAGCTATGGTTTTGCAGGGAATTCGCCTTCTCCCGGACAAGGAGGACCTTATAATATCATCAACGCAACTTCAGATCCGACATACAGTGAGTTTGGGCTGGGATATGTTATTTCTACCCCTGCCAACAATAAACTAACCTGGGAGAAGACCCGTACATGGAATTTAGGTGCCTCTTTTAGCTTATTCAGAAACAAGCTAAGTGGCTCATTAGACCTGTACAATAAGAAAACCACCGATCTTTTAGCTTCGAGTCCGGTAAATCCATCAACCGGCTACACTTCTGTATTCCAGAATATCGGGATTATGACAAATAAAGGAATTGAGATTTCGCTTAACAATCGTAATTTTTCACTAAGGGATTTTGTATGGGATACCGGGTTAAATCTCTCTTATAACGTGAATAAAATAGTGGAAATGTACTTCCCCGCACCGGCAAGTCCGGCCGGCTATGTGAGCAAAGTATATGTAGAAGGACTTCCGGCTCAGACACTGTTTGCGTACAGGTGGGCAGGTCTTGATCCCGCCGACGGGGCAGCGAGAGTATATGATTCACAAGGAAATATAGTACGCAATAGTGACGATATTGACGATATCTCAGCAATCGAATATATGGGGACAACCGTCCCTCCATGGTCCGGGTCATTGACAAATATTTTCCGCTACAAGAATTTCGAGCTCTCTTTTATGTTCGTGGCCAACCTGGGGCATAAAATGCGCAATGATACATATTACCAGAGTGATCACCGTTTCACCTCAAATATTCACAATGATTTTGACAAGCGTTGGCGCCAACCCGGTGATGAACAATATACAAATATCCCATCTTTTTATAAAATGGCTGATGCCAATGAGCGTGACGGTGGGGGTCAGTTCTATGGAAGTTCTGATATAAATATACTGGATGCATCTTATGTCAAATTAAGAGATCTTTCTGTCAGTTATTACTTACCAAGAAATGTGTGCCAGGAAATCAACACAAGAAGTATAAAGGTAAGGGTACAGGCAAGTAACCTTTTAACCATGGGGTTCAATAAGGAAGGTATCGATCCGGAGGCATTCAGTCTTCGTGGTGGAGCACGATATGACCGGTACAAGCCATCCATTTCGGCAAGTTTATTAATTGAATTTTAAATCTATCAGGAAATGAAAAGAATACTATCATTTATAATTTTAGTGATTATAATCAGTAGCACATCAGGTTGCTCTGACTATCTTGATATTAAACCCCGCGGAACAGATGTGCCTCACAAACTGTCACATTATGAAGGCCTTCTATATGGCGGCGACATATCCGTTCTTTTTATATATCACTATGGCACTTTCGAACATACTATTGATGCAGCCGGATTCTCATCATTATATATTTATGAGAGATACAACGCAGCTAAAGCTTTTCAATGGCAAGCTGATATTTTTAGATCTGATGATCAATGTTCGGAATGGAACGATATATGCTCCCGGTTTTATACTTACAATGTAGTAGTAAATGAGGTTATGGACGCAGATGATGGAACCGAGTCCCAGAAAATGGCTGTACGGGCCGAGGCTCGCTTTATGCGCGCCTGGTTTACATATATGATGGCCCAGTTCTTTGGAAAGCCTTATGATCCTGCCACCGCCGCCACCGATCCCTGTGTTCCTATAATTACCGAGTCATCTACAGTAGGGACCGATTTCAGCCGCCGTACAGTAAAAGAGGTTTATGAGTATATCATAACCGAGATGACAGAGTCGCTCCCTTATCTGCCCAACCGTCCGGCTCATATTAAAAGAATATTCAATGGAGCAGGCAATGCAATGCTTGGGAAGGTACACTGGATGATGGGCAGCTACGATTTAGCCTTGCCTTATCTGGAAGCTGCAAAATCAATTCTGAACAGTGACAATAATAAGGGATTTATTAATTTCGGGGAAATAATTGATAAAGAGAGCGGAGACATTTATGACTATCCTAACACAAATGTCAGTCCAGAAGCTGTTTATTCAATTATGGGTATGCCGAATCTGTGGACTGCTTTTGGAGCAATGTATTTCGGGTCTCCTCTTCGAACTCTTCGTCCGGATGTTATTCACACATACTTCAATTCATCTGATTACCGCCTTGCCATGTTCAGCGGAGTTGAAACATGGATGACTGCCTATGCTGACTTTGATCCGCAGGTTAGATATTACACCAATATGACAGTTATGACTTCCGACGAGGGAATTACCCTGCCGGATGTTTACCTTATGTATGCCGAATGCCTTGCAAGAGAGGGGGAACTTGGCAATGCGAAACAGGTTCTGTACGAACTTCGCAGCAACCGCATGCCTGCAGAAGAGGCAAATGTTCCCTCGTCGGTCTCTACAAAGGATGACCTGATAAAATTTGCTGTAGCAGAGCGCATACGCGAACAGTTCGGAACAGGTATAACCTGGTACGACATGCGCCGCTTATGGGACGATCCGCTGTTTCAGGATTTGAAGCAATATTATACCAGGACAGACGGGACCGATTCATTTACTCTCACAAAGGAGCGGCTGACTATGAAAATTCCACCATCGGTAATGATTTGGAATCCGGATTATGTTCAGAATGATTAAATAACATAGTTGCCGCGGCGGATGAAACACGAAACTGCCGCGGCAACTTAAAAATACTCACTTTAAATTGACAAAACGCTTCTCAAAAAATATATGAAGAAATTACTTGTATTTACTATCCTTTGTTTTGTTGCACTCTCTCTTAATGCACAAACCGACTATACAATAAAAGGCAAAGTCCCATCAACCATAAAGGCTGATATTGCTGTGATGTCTTATCCCACTGATGAAAAGGGCGGCCCGTGGAAAGATGATACTACAGCTATCCGGAATGGAGAATTCGAGTTAAAAGGGACCATTGGAAGGCCACAGATGGGTGAACTGAATTTAATCATCCCCCGTCCCGAAGGTTCAGGAGGTCGCCGTAACCAATCAAGTGAAGATGGAAATAACATGAAAAATGTGGCTATTGTCTATCTGGATGGAAACATTGACATCACATTTGATACTGACGGAATGGCCTCTTGTACAGGAGGAGGCAGAGAGGAGATGGCTTGGCGGGATTACGAGAAGATTTGCACAGAGCGGTCTAAAGCTTTAAATGGTGAGGCACCTGGCATTGAATTCTTTGAAGAGATAATTACTGACTTTGTAAAAAAATATCCAGACAACTATGTAAGCGTTGATTTGATGGATCTCTTTACGCAAAGCTCAATACAGCCTGACATTGTTGAACCAATGTACAATGCTCTTAGCAAAAGAATGCAAAATTCAGAGAAAGTTTTAGGCTGGGTAAAGAGATTGGAAGAGGCAAAGTTAGCGGTGTCCGGCAACCAAACAGCTCCTGAATTTACTTTGAATGATGCCGGAGGGGAACCTGTATCACTGGCTTCTTATAGAGGCAGTTATGTGTTGATAGATTTTTGGGCAAGCTGGTGCGTGCCATGCCGTGCAGAAAACCCAAATGTATTAGCTGCTTATGAAAAGTATAAGGATAAAAACTTTCATGTACTTGGAATTTCACTGGACACAGAAAAGGATCGTTGGCTGAAGGCGGTTGCTGAGGACAAACTTCCATGGAAACAGTTATGCGATTTCAAAGCTGACAAAAGCGAAGTTGTCCAATTATATGGTATCTCCAGTATTCCTTCTAATGTACTCATTGATCCCAATGGTAAGATAGTTGGCAAGAACTTAAGAGGTAAAGATTTACACAACAGGCTTGCTGAATTGCTCAAATAAACTAATAATAAAACTCTTACAATGAAAAAATTGATATTGTTCGTGTTATTGATTTCCAATTCTGCCTGGGCACAACAGCAAACACAAACGAAATATAATCTTGAGGATTTTAATCTGATTGTTAAGGTTGAAGACCAGGAAAAATATTATAATGATATGCTTGAAGCGGCTTCCCGGGATAACACAAAACCGGCCCGGCAAGATGAATACCTTATAACTCTGGCAACCGGCTGGCTGGCAAAAGGAAATTTAGAAAAATACAGGTACTATATGAAGAGTAATCCGGAAATTTCGTTCGTTAGTCTGTATAATTTAGTTCATACATTGGAATATCTGGAAAATGACGACAAGTACATGAATGTAGTTGAACAGGCCTCCGGAGATATTATTGATAAAATTGAGAAGGATGCCGGTAATGATAACCTGACCAGAGGCAGGCTGCAGGTATTATTGGAGATAAATGCAATGGCCAACGCCAAGTTGGGCAAAGTAGATGCTGCGAATAAAAGCATTGAAAAAGCATCAGCGATTAAGGGTGATCGGGATCTAAAATATTACAGGGATTCAAAAGCCAATTATTATAAGAGGTATTCCACTGTTCTATCTGCTTCAGGAGAGCATAAAAAGGCTTTAGACACACTTACCAAAACGGTACGGAATGCAGATTCAAATCCGGGCTTATTGGCTACATTGAGAGATGTCTATATCAAAGTGTACGGAAGTGACAAAGGTTGTGATAAATTCATAGGCACCTTACAGGAAGAGGCTTATAATAAGTGTTACAAAGAGGTGGAAAAATCGTACCTGACAGATGTCAATATGCCATTTAAAGGATCAATAGCGGACCCTAATGATACTGATAAACAATTGGCAATTTTTACCGCCAGGCAGCATGCTCATGATATTTCATTACCGGATCTTAATGGTAAGATGGTAAACTTTGCCGATTACAAAGGTAAAATACTGGTCATTGACTTCTGGACCACATTGTGCACGCCTTGTGTAGCTGCATTTGCGGGATTCGAGCGTGTTGCAGCTTACTATAAAAATGAGCCTTTCCAGTTATTTGTAATTGATCTGTTTGAACCGCAACAAAATGTTAAAAGCTTTATCGCCAAAAAAGGAATAACTCTCGATGTGTTACGTGATGAACCAAACGAATCATACGATATTCAGGCAACACCTACCAAAATTATTTTTGATCCCATGGGCAATATAAGGTTTTATTCATGTGGCTATGCAGGTTCTACCGACAGAGAATACTACAAGTTGAAAGCTATGGTGGAAATTGTAAAGGCGCGTGTAAAGGGCAAATAAATTGTTTCTTTTAAATTATTTAAAATGAAAAAATTAATTTTACTGCTACTATTGATCTCTAACTCTGCTTGGGCGCAACAAACTCCCCAACAAAACGATAAAGATTTTAATACTTTTGCGAAAGTTGAAGAGGCAGAGAAATATTATAATGATCTCGTTGCAAAATTCCCGGAAGATGCTTCCAATGAAAAACAATATAGTGAGTACCGGGCCCAGTTGGCGGTAGACTGGCTTATTAAAGGGAATATAAAGAAATATAAATTCTATAAGAAGACCAATCCCGAATTTACGGCTCTTCAATTGTTTGATCTTAGTAATCTGCTGGAGGACTGGGTATACAATAATAAAAATATCCCGGAAGCAAAGTATATTTCTAATGAGATTTTAGAGGAGATGGAGAATAATAAGGAGATGTACAATGACAGATTTGACAGAAGGCCGGTGTTGTATCTAATAAATGCGGTGGCGAACGCGAAGATTGGAAATATTGATATTGCCATGAAAAATATTGAGAAATCAGGTGCACTTCAATCACAATTTATGCAATTTCCATATTTCCGGAACACAGCAGCCGATTTCTTAAACCATTATGCAACTGTTTTGTCTGCTGCCGGTCAGCATCAACGGGCTTTAGATACGCTTTCTAAAGCCATCCGGACTGCTGCTTCGACACCTTATACTTCAGAAATACTAAAAACAGTTTATAAAAAAGTAACCGGAAGCAAGAAAGGAGTGAATCAGTATATTGCTGCTTTACAAGATGAAGCCTATCAAAAAATTTATAAAGAGGTGGAAAAGGAGTGGTATAAGGAGCCTGAATCCACTCCGGATATAGTTTTATCAGATATAAATGGGAAGGCAGTAAAGCTTTTGGATTACAAAGGAAAAATAGTCGTAATTGATTTTTGGAGTACCGTCTGCAAACCTTGTGTAGCTGCATTTCCGGCATTTGAGCGTGTTGTTGAACTGTATAAAAATGAGCCATTCCAATTATTTGTGATCAATTGTGGTGAGGATAGGGAGAGCGTCAAACTATTTATGGATAAAAAGGGATATAAATTAGATGTCCTGTTTGATAATAATGAGGCACTTTTTAAGGCTCTTGATGCATTGGGGACTCCCCAGAAATTTATCATTGACTCAAAAGGGAATATTAATCTAATGGGTATAGGTTATGCCGGTTCAGATGATAAAGAATTTTACAAACTCAAAGCTATGGTAGAACTTACCAAAGTTCGTTCATCAGGCAATTAAACATCCGGATTATAATACAAAAATGAAAAAAATAGTTTTCGTAATTTTAATGTTCGGCGCTTTAAATGCAATGGCACAGCAAAACCCGGACAGTCAGCAGGCCAGGATGGCAAGAATTACCTCCTTCCTTAATGTCAAGGGAGGTCCGGAAGAAACAGAGGCAATTTTAAATTCTATGATTAAAGAGTTCCCCAATGTTAATCTTGATATGGAAAAAGCTCTGGTGGCTCTTGCATACGCAGAAATCCCGGACAGTGCCAAAGCTATGAGCTTTATCAATTCAATGGAAGATCAGGTGTACAGAGTAGGGGCTATATCCATGATGCTCGATATTATTGCCCCTGTCAATAGCTCTATGGCTTTGGATATTGCCACTAAAGAGCTGGAAAGGGTAAAAAAGATTAAGGGTCAGACTCAGTTAAGCGTTCCCCTTAATATTGACCCTAAAAAGGCTTATGATGAATATATCAATCTGTATGGCAAACTTCTTTTTAAGGCAGGGAGAAATGAGGAGGCGTATCTGTATACCAAAGAGGCATATAACAACATACAAGAAAAAGATGGAGAGCTTATTGAGAATTATGCTTTCTTATCATCAAGCCTGGATGGAAATTATGAAGAGGCCTTGCCTGTTTTGGCCAAAGCGGTCAAAGGGGGGAAAAATGAAAAAAGATATATTGACCAGGTGAGAGAGGGATATCAGAAATTAAATCCGGGTAAAGACGCTGATACCTATATCGCCTCTTTACAGAAAGGATTTATCGAGAAAATCAAATCCCAGGTGGAAAAACTGATGACCGACGAGCCTGCTCCGGATTTTTTCGTAACAGATGTGAATGGCAAAAAGGTAACTCTGGCAGATTTTGCAGGCAAAACCATTGTACTGGATTTTTGGGCTACCTGGTGTGGCCCGTGTGTTGCATCATTTCCAGCCATGCAAATTGCAGTAAACCGTTATGTCAATGATCCGGATGTTAAATTTCTATTTATTCATACCTGGGAAAATGTAGCAGATCCGTTAACCGATGCTAAGCAGTTCTTAAGTAAAAGGAATTATAAATTCGATTTATATATGGATACAATAGATCCTGCTACTAAGCGGTCACCTGCAGTTACTGCTTTTAAAGCAACCGGTATCCCCGCAAAATTTATTATTGATGGGAAAGGCAGGATACGCTTTAAGCTGGAAGGTTTTAGCGGCACAGACGAGGCCGCTGCAGAAGAGGTAGTACAAATGGTGGAGATGGCACGTAAAGTGGAGTAATCCCACTATATCAACACAAGCATTTTTGAATCAAAAAGTATTAATTTCAAAATTAAAATATTATACCACGCAATTTATGAAACGAATCTGTCTCTTATTGATCATTAGTCTGACTGCTTTTGGGGGCTTTGCCCAGAAGAACCACCCTGTGTCGTGGAAAATTGACACTGTGAAAATTGCTCCTCTGACCTATGAACTAAAATTAAAGGCAACAATAAATGAGCCATGGCATATCTATACCCAAGACGCTTCCAGGGCTGGAATGGCTATGCCTACCCGGATAATTTTTGAAGAGAACAATAATGTCGAATTGATCGGTGCAACCAGGGAAAAAGGGATAGAGAAAGAAAATGGAGAGACCAGCTCTTATTATTCAAAAGAGGTCACTTTTACACAAACGCTAAAATTGAAATCTAAAGAAAAGACTGACTTACATTTAACCATAAAATATATGGTCTGCACCAATCAAATGTGCCAGCCTCCTTCTTCCAAACAATTTTCTATAATACTGGAAGAATAACGGTACAGAAGAATAACGGGCACTGTCCGTAGTAAAGAATAAACTGATAATGGACTATTCCCAGGTTTCCGGGCATAGTCCATTTCCTTTTAGATCTCTTAATAACCGGATAGGTTCTTTAATCTTTATTCAGAGGCTTAATATAATCTGTTGAATTCAAAGGCTTAGTATAATCTGATATCGTTCCCTTTAATTTCAAATGAAGCGCCAATTGTTATTTTCATCAGCTCCATCACCTGGATAATTGATTCGGATTCGAAATCGGCTGTAAAAAAGTGTCTGAGCAGATCTTTATTCTCTATTGTAATATGGACACCGTACCAACGCTCGAGTTTTCTCACTACTTCATCCATGGGTGTCTTTTCAAAACGCAGATTACCTTCTTTCCAGGCTGTTGCATATTTGAGATCGGTATCAGAATCAACTTTTTTATCAGGTAACTCGTAATCTATTACAACCTGTTCATTTGGTTTTACACTAATTATTTCATTGTTTTGTTCACGGATAATATCAAGAGAGCCTTTCAACAAAGTAAGTTTTAAATTTTTGTCATTCTCATAACACGAAAGGTTGAATTCTGTACCGGTGACCCTGACCGCAATACCTTTGGGAGTCTTTATATGAAAAGGTAATGCCTTATTTGATTTGACTTTAAAAAATCCTTCACCGGAGAGAAATACTAAACGGTTGTCCTTTCCGAAATTTTCAGGAATATCGAGGGAACTGGCGCTGTTCAACCATACCTGAGTGCTGTCCGGCAGTATAACTGTAGCTTTCACGCCTGTATTAACCCAATAATGTACACCCGTCCCTGTTTCTGTGGAGGCAACTGTTTTGAATATATCTTTTGATGCTCCCCTATCTTTTGAAATATCGTAAATAAAGTACGACATCAGGGGAATAAAAAGCACTGCAGCAACTTTTATCAGGCTGGAGACAAACCTGCCCTTCTGCTTTTCACCGGTAAGTGACACTGCAGAAGAGGGCGAATAAGGAAGAGTGCTCATAATATATTTATTCTTCACCCGTGCGTATTCCCTGGCCAGATTCTCATCCTGGGAGGTCCTGGCAAAAAAACGGGCTCTCTCTTCCGGAGTACCTTCTCCTTTAACAATTCTTAATATATATTTACGATCCATATTTTTCTTCTTTTAATACAAAAAAGTAAGTATCCAACCCCAAAGAAAATTGTACTCTTTTAGCTTTTCCTTAAATATTTTCAGAGATATCTTCATGTGATATTCCACTCCTGTTAATGACATTTTTTTCTTCTTTGCAATCTCTCTGTTTGTCATTCCGAGAACCCGGCTCATAATAAAACTTTCACGCACAGTGTCAGGTAAATTATCAATTGTCTTTTCAATTAGCTCCTTTAAACTTAAAGCTTCTAATTCTGCATCAAGAGAATTGTCACTCAGAGCGAGTATATCAGTCTTAATTTCATCCAGACTCAGCGATTTATAATTCAACGGCGGAGATTTAAGCTCATTGATTGTTTTATTTCTTGCAATAGTGTAAACCAGAGCACGAATATTTTTGTCAGGATTTATTGTGGATCTTTTTTGCCAAAGCGTCAGAAGTGCCTCTTGTGCAATGTCTTTTGCCCGGTACTTGTCATGAATATAGCTGTCAACAAAGTAGACGATATTATCAAATTCCGCATTAAAAAACAACTCGAAAGATGCAACATCTCCCTTGGAAATTTCCAATGCCAGTAATTTGGGGTTTTTACTCATAGGGTATTAGGTCCTTCACAAATATACAAAAGATTTAAAATTATAAGTACCAATATACCAATAACCCTTATAAAATATCACCTCAATGAGCCTTGTCTCCTATAACAAACGGGGCTAACGACGAAGATTTTGTTATTGCCGTGTCAATAAACAAGTTGCAAAACACAAACTTTTAGATTTAAAAAGTTTATGTTTTGCAACAATCAGATTTACTGTCCAATAACAAAATCTTCGGCGATGAATCGCCCGTCGTCTCGTCTATCTTCTGCCTCCCTTAAAAGGTTTCCTGTCTCCCCCTTCAGATCTTCTATCGGGTCTTCCCTCGGGTCTCCCTTCCGGTCTGGGACGATGCGGCGGTTCTACGTAACCTTCCGGTTTAGGCAGCAGGGCCTTGCGTGAAAGTCTCATTTTACCGTTCTTGGGATCCATCTCCAAAAGCTTTACCTCCACCTGATCACCAACTTTGAGTTCATCCTCAACCTTATCAACCTTTTTCCAGGCTATCTCAGATATGTGCAACAGCCCCTCCTTGCCGGGAAGAATCTGTACAAACGCACCGAACTCCAGAATTGAAACAACTTTTCCGTTGTAAACCTGTCCGGCTTCCGGTACAGTGGTAATTCCCTTAATCCAGTTAAGGGCAGCCTCCATACTCTCCTGGTTCTCGCCAAAGATATCCACAACACCTGTCTGATCCTGTTCAGTAATAGTTATTGTAGTTCCTGTGGTTTTCTGGATCTCCTGAATAACCTTTCCTCCGGTCCCGATCACAGCACCGATAAACTCCTGAGGAATAATAATCTGAATAATTCTTGGAACATGAGGTTTGTAATCTTCGCGAGGTTCGCTTATACATTTGAGCATCTCGCCCATAATATGCATCCTCCCCTGGCGGGCCTGCTCAAGGGCGGCTTCAAGTATCTCGTAAGAGAGTCCGTCAACCTTAATATCCATCTGGGTTGCAGTGATGCCATCCTTTGTTCCTGTTACCTTAAAGTCCATATCTCCAAGATGATCTTCATCACCAAGAATGTCAGAAAGCACAGCATATTTCTTGCTCGCAGAATCGGTAATAAGACCCATTGCAATTCCTGATACCGGCTTTTTGATCTTCACCCCGGCATCCATCAGAGCCAGTGTTCCGGCACAAACAGTCGCCATGGATGAGGATCCGTTTGATTCAAGAATATCCGACACAACCCTCACCGCATAAGGATTATCTTCCCCTGTGGGAACCATTGATTTGAGTGCTCTGAGTGCAAGATTTCCGTGTCCTATCTCGCGACGGCCGGTACCCCTGTAAGGTTTGGCCTCTCCGGTGGAGAAGGGCGGGAAATTATAATGGAGTACAAATTGCTCGGTCCCTTCTACCAGCACCTCGTCAACCTCTTTCATATCCAGCTTGGTTCCCAGAGTTACGGTTGTAAGCGACTGGGTCTCTCCCCTGGTAAAGAGAGCAGAGCCGTGTGTGGCAGGCAGATAATCCACTTCACACCATATCGGGCGGATCTCTTTTGTATTTCTTCCATCCAGCCTGATTCCCTCATTCAGAATCATATTCCTCATCGCCTCTTTCTCAACTGCATGGTAGTATCTCTCTATCATTATCTTCTTCTCTTCGGCCTCCTCCTCTGACAAAGTTGCCACAAATTCTGCCTTAAGTGCATCAAAGGCATCCTGTCTCTCGTGTTTTGCAGTTCCGGATTTGGCTATTGCATAGCATTTGTCATAGCAGAACTGATGAATAGATGCACGCAGCTCTTCATCCTGTGTCTCATGACAATAAGCTCTCTTCTCACTTTTGCCCACCTCATCCATAAGCTCAATCTGAGCTGCACAATGTTTTTTAATCTCTTCATGAGCAAATTTAATAGCTTCAAGCATATCCTTTTCGGCAACCTCCTTCATCTCACCTTCCACCATCATAATATTATCGATGGTAGCTCCCACCATAATGTCTATGTCTGCATTTTTAAGTTCAGAAAATGTAGGGTTGATAACCAGTTTCCCATCCACTCTTGCCACTCTTACCTCCGATATCGGGCCGTTGAAGGGGATATCGCTCACAGCCAAAGCTGCCGATGCTGCCAGACCGGCGAGTGCATCAGGCATAATATCCTTTTCTGCTGATATAAGATTAACATTTACAAAGACCTCCGCATGAAAATCATCGGGGAACAGGGGACGCAGGGCACGGTCAATCAGTCTTGATACAAGTATCTCAGAGTCATTGGGTCTTCCCTCTCTTTTGAGGAAACCGCCGGGATATCTCCCTGCAGAGGCATATTTCTCTTTATACTCAACAGACAAAGGCATAAAATCAACATCCTCCTTTGCCTCTTTTGCACAGGTTACCGCTGCAAGCAGCATAGTCTTACCCATCTTTACAACTACTGAACCGTCTGCCTGTTTGGCAAGTTTACCGGTTTCGATTTCGATCACTCTTCCATCACTCAGTGTGATGTTCTTCTTTACAATATTCATATATTTTTTTGTGCAGCCCGACTCTCCCTGTGAGAGTTAATTATTATTAATGATTTCCGCAACCTTTTATGCCTCGGGCCGCTTTTGTGACATAAAAAGGTGAAGTATTACTGCAAAGTTAGCGAGATTACACCAACAGACAAAAAAAAAGGGTGCCACGGGCACCCCCTCTTTTCTTCTCTATTTCCGAAGGTTAAGAGCCTTCACTATATTTCTGTATCTCTCGATGTCTGTCGCCTTGAGGTAATCAAGAAGACGGCGCCTCTTACCTACGAGTTTCAACAGAGAGCGCTGGGTAGCGTAATCTTTTCTGTTGGTTTTAAGGTGATCGGTAAGGTGAGCGATACGGTAGGAAAATAGAGCAACCTGGCTCTCGGCGGAGCCGGTGTCTGCATTAGACTTTCCGTATTGTCCGAAAATCTCTTGCTTTTTTTCTGCGGGTAAATATGTCTTCATTCGCAAGCAATTGATAATTTTATTCCCAAAATCGGGAGGGCAAAGATACACAAATATTTTCACCTCGCAACATTTTTCATAATTTTGTAATTCACTGTACAATTACAGCCACTTGTCACAATGATACAATTTGAAGAAGCCCTCAAAATAGTTCTCTCCAACACCCTCCCAATCCCGGGTACGGAGCTTGTCCATCTGCCGGAAGCTCACGGAAGAGTTCTTGCAGAGAGCATTTTTTCCGACATGGATATGCCTCCTTTCGACAAGTCTGCGGTGGATGGATATGCCTATCGCTCCGCTGACCACGGGAAAAGGCTCAGAGTCCTGGAGACTATCCGTGCGGGGGAGGCTCCCGGATTGAAAATCTCTGAGGGTTGCTGCAGTAAAATCATGACAGGGGCGAAATTGCCCCAGGGGGCTGACACTATTGTGATGGTAGAAGAGGTGATTGGGGAAGAGGTGATGACAGAAGAAAAGGCAGAAGAGATGGCTGCAGCAGGGACAACGGGTGAAAACACTGTCAGAGTAAGAGATGACGATAATAAATATATCTCTTTCAAAAAAGAGTATCTCCAAAAATCTCCCGCAGAGATAAAGGGGGCCAATATCTGCCTCAAGGGGGAGGATATAAAAAAAGGGAAGCTTTTACTGGAAAAGGGTAGTCTGATCACCCCCTTTGAGGTGGCTCTGCTTGCTTTGGCCGGTTATCCTCGGGTGCCTGTGGTTCAGAAACTTAAAGTTGGCATAATTACCACGGGAGAAGAGTTGATCGA
>Ga0265294_10003739_pt1 | contig 19289 bp, 26 predicted proteins | sample MunlanPumphouse3_FD_192504 | JGI IMG/M metagenome (GOLD analysis project Ga0265294, IMG submission 192504) | Groundwater microbial communities from a municipal landfill in Southern Ontario, Canada - Pumphouse #3 | ecosystem: Environmental > Aquatic > Deep subsurface > Groundwater | place...
GTTAAAGCGAATGTCATCCCACCCGTTATTATCAACGCTAAAACCCATCCTATTACTGGGATTAAAGCCAATATTCCTGTTATTATTCCTACTAACAAACCTAGAATTATTGTATAACCAAAAATTACTATTAGTGATAATATGTAATCTATAGTTAAGGCATTTTTAACGACTTTTCCGATTTCAAAAGCTGCGCCTAGTTTGTCCTTTTTTATCCACTTCATTGTAGCTATTGGGGCTAAAAAAGCAGATACTAATAGTAGTAATCCTCCTATTAGAATTATTGGGCCTCCTGCAATTATGCTTGGCATTAGTGAATTAACTATTGCAGTTGGGTCCCCTGCACTGTTTAGAATAGTTGGCAAAGCTGTTGCTATTGCTGTTCCTATTCCTGCAAGGATTATTATTATTGGAATTATTACATAAGTTATTTGAATTACTAGTACAATCAATAATTTGATTATGTAGTCCTTCAAATCATTTAGTTTCCATTCTCTTAACTTATTTTTTTTCTTTAAAACGTCTTGGGCTGTTGCTGCACCATATCCACTTACTAGTAAGTTTACTAGAGGGATAGCTGCAATAATTGAGCCTATTCCTAGGGTTTTTAAGTCAGAGAATGGTTTTTTTATTGCTTCAATATATTCAACCATTTTTCTTCCTCCTTTTTTTTTAATTATGACTAAATTCGAGTTAGTCATAATTTTAAGGTAATTAAAAATTGGTTGTTTACCTTATTTAACACTTTCTTTTATACTTTCTAATATTTTTTTTGCTATTTCTTTTGCTTTAGCTTCTTCTCTTTCTCCTCTAACTAGAATTTTTCCTGAAGGAAATAAAGAGACTGTTGCAAAGTTTATTTTCAATATTAAAAGAATCTTTGTTTTTACTTCGACTATTGCAACTGATTTTAATTCTTCACTTGCTTTTTCAAGATTAATTAGAGTGTTTCTTTTTGGTAGGAACTCGTAAGCCATTTTTGTTCTACAAGGTTTTCCAGTGTAATCAGATATTTCCATTTAAATTATTTTTTATAGGATAGTATTATTAGTTGTTTTGTTTAATGTAATCTAAAAGTTCTTTTTGTTTTTGGAAGGATTTTTTGTATTCTTTTAACAAGCATTGCTTTACCCGATTTTGTTTGTGGTGTTTGGGGCATTGTTTCAAACCTTTCTTTTTCTGCTCTTCTAATTATTTTTTTAATCATTGAAACTATAGGAGTATTTTTATTTTTTTTAACATAATCAACTACTCCTCTTGAGTATTTTCCTGCAACGAATCTAATCCATAATTGTTTTCTATTCAAGTCTTTTCTCGCTACAACAATTCCTATTACTTTTTCTTCTTCAAGTGCTACTAAAGCAATATTTTTTTCTGCATTTATTCGATTGAATTTTTTATCCAGCGCTTTTTGAAGAAAAATTGTAGTGTATTTTCCAAGTGAAGGTATTTTTTCGTCAATTAGTTTCATTGAAGCTTTTTTTTGTGAAGAGTTTAAAGTTTCCCAAGAAGCTATTTTTATTTTTTCTTGCATATTAATTTAGTTAATTACAACTATTTAGTTTTTTCGAAAAGGTTATTTCTTGATTTGTTTTTTCAATTGTTATTTTTCTTAATGTTCTTTTAACTAATTGATTCATGTTGCATTTCTCTTCTTCTTTTAGTATTTGTTCTATTGTGCTTTGGGTTCTTGGGTTTCCGCTAGCAAGAGCATCGCACATCTCTGGTCCTTTTGATGTTTCAAAGTACTCGTATTTTTTACTTAAATCAATTATTTCTTGCTTGTTTTTGAATAGAACTGGTCTAAGAATCTCGATTTTGGTGCTTTGATTTATTGTGTTTAGGTTACTTAGGGTTTGTGAACTTACTTGTCCTATACTCTCTCCTGTTATTAAATAATCAATTTTTTTCTCTTCTGCAATTAATTCAGATACTTTCATCATGAATCTTTTAATTAGAATAAAATAATACTCTCGGTAACTATTATCAGCAATTTCTTTGAATTCTTCGCCTGCATTTACAATAATGATTTCTTTTAGTCCTAATAGTTTACATAATGCAATTGATTTTAATTTAGGGGTAGAATCAGTGAATGGTTCTTGAGAAAAATGAATTGCATAAATTTTGTATCCGTTTTCAATGGCTAATTTTCCTGCTACGGGTGAATCAATTCCTCCAGACATTAAGAGTAATGCTTTTTTGTTCTTCATAATGTATTATTATTAGAAAAGGTTAATTAATTTGAGTAATTATTCAACCTTTAAAAAAGGTTGGCAAAAACTATTCCTTCTTTAGGGTAAAATGAGTCCTTGTGTTATTATGTTGTTTTGTATGTAACTTATATATCTTGTGGGGAAAATTTGTTGATTTTAGTTGGTAAAGGGGGCAGTTTGTTTTTAAAAAAATTTTATTTTTAAAGAGTTTTTTTTTTGAAGGAATCCAATAAGAGTCTTTAATTATAAGGGATTGTTTTGATTTTGTTAAATTGTTTAAAATGGTTTGTTATTAAATTTATAAAAAAAGACAAAAAAGTGAAGTTTGTTCCTTCACCTTTTTCTTACAATTTTAATTGCTGTACCATATTTTTGGTATTCAATACTATCACCTGACTTTAGTTGACCAATTTCAGCATCTGGTTTTGGAGCATCAAAAGTCTCGTATGTAGTAGTATCCATTATTTGGATTACTTCTCCCATTATTGCAACTACTTGAGCATCTCCTTTTGGCACTAAAGGTATTTCTACTTCGCCATCAGTTCCTTTCAATAACCCTCTTTTTTGGTTAGTGAAAATATTAAAAGCAACTATTCTTACTTTAGCAGCACCGTGTTTTCCGGGCTTTGACTTTTCAGTTGATTTTACTTGACAAACTTCTCCATCTATTAGAACTAAATTACCTGGTTTTAATGATCCTGCTTGATCAAACTTTTTTTCATCAACCATTTATACTACACCTTTTTTATTTTTCATATTGCTATTTTTATTGCAACAATTAATGAAAACTTGGGTGAATTGGTTTAAAAACCTCACGGGTTTTAAAAAAAAACTTTTTTTTATTAGATTTATTCTTTTGTAAATTTGTTTTCATTAAAACAAGTTATTACTTTTATGCTTTGGGGAAAAATATTTTTTGGTAATTTGTTTAAATCTTTCCTTTCAAATAATTTTGTCTTTTTTTCTCAGGAAATTTTTCAATAGCATATCTTAACATTGTTCTTGGCATTACTTTATAATTTTCTTTTAAAAAATTTTCTTCAACTCTTAAATCTCTTTTACCTATTTCGCGTAACATCCACCCAACTGCTTTTTGCATTAGATCATGTTCGTCGTGTAGAAGTATTTTTGCTAATTTTAAAGTGTGTTCGAAGTCTTTTCTGTGAATAAAATAAAATGTAGAAATTATTGCAATTCTTCTGTCCCAAAGAAAATCTGATTTTGCCATTTTTTTTAAAATACTAACTTTGTTTCTATTTTCAAATAAATAGTTTCCAACAATGTGTTGGGCGCTTAAATCAACTAAATCCCAATTGTTAATGAATTTAGTATTATTCAAGTATAATTCATAAATCTCTTTTTTATTTTTTGTGTTAGAGTTTTTGTCTTTGAATTGTTCAATTAAAATAAGTAATGCGCATAAACGCTCTTCGTGTATTTTTGAGTGAAGCAATTCTTCAATTTGTTTTAGATTCATTTTTTTTGTGTACTTTTTTGCTTTTTCTCTTATTTTTGGGACAATTATTCCATAAAACAAATCCCCTTCTGCATAATCTCCTTTTTTAGTTTTGAAGAATCTTTGAAGAATCACTCTTTTTTCCTCATTTTTCTCGAGTTTTAACTCGTTTTGAAGGGTTTTTAAGGGGTTCATACTAAATTCATTTTAGAGAAGTTTTTTTATTAGTGGCTTTTCTAGTAATTAATAAATAATTGAGTTGAGTGGCTGTGAGTTCATTAAAAAAATGGTTTAATTCTTGGTTTAACGCACGTTCTAGAAGAGTAGCTGTTTTTGTGGACGGGCCAAATTTGTTAAGAAAAGAATTTGGTATTGATATTGATTCAATTAAAAAAGAGGCGCAAAAATTTGGTTCAATTAAGATTGGGCGAGTTTATCTTAATCAATTTGCTTCGGATAAATTAGTTGAAGCAACTGTTAATCAAGGTTTTTCCCCAATAATTTCTGCTACTGACGTGGATGTTGTAATGGCTTGTGATGCTACTGAAGTTGCATTTAATTCAAATATTGATGTCATTATATTTGCTACTAGGGATAGTGATTTTTTACCTGCTTTAATTAAAGCCAAAGAGCATGGTAAGGAAACTGTTGCGCTAGTTGCTGAAGAAATGAGTGCTGCGGCTCTAAAAAACACTGCTGATAAAGTTGTTTTTTTGAAAGGGAAAAAAGTTGAGTCAAAAAATGATAAAATTGATCACAAAAAAGATTCACCAAGAACAACTACTAATTTGAATCAAAAACTAGTAACTGTTCAACCAAAAGTTGATGAAAAAAAAGAGAGTAAATCTTAAAACAAAAAATAGTTTATTCTCATAATATCTTTACGATAAGAATTATTATTTTTTTTGTTAAAAAATTATATTATTTTGGGATTAGTTATTTTTAAGTACTAGTTATTTCTTATTCTGTTAAGTTTTTTTGTTTAGTTGGTGATGGTTTGAATTTTCCTGTAGGAGATATTTTGGGTAAGGGTAGTATTCCAATTGATTTTGTTTCAATGGCGCAAGATTTATCCTCAAAAGCTTTTAATGGTTATTTAATTCTCTCAGTTAAAGGCAATTTTGTTGAAGAGGGGATAATTTTTTTTAAGAGTGGATTAATTATTGGTTGTATTGTAGAATGCTTGGCTGTTGAACGAACTCTTAAAGGAAATGATGCACTTGAATTTTTTTTTAATCAAACAAAAGGAAAAGGTTTTTTTCATTTAGTTGAATTAACTCGTTCACAAGTGGATTTAATAACCGCGTTTGATGAAAAACTTTTGGTTAATAAAATAGATTTAAAAGAGCTTCCAAAGAGCATTCCGTCTGTATTCTCGGTCAAATTCGAGAAATTACTTGATTCTAAGAGCCCTCTTGAAGTGTATGGATTGAGTGAATTAAAATAAATTAATTTAGTCTTGGTGAGTTTAATTGGTTTTTAAAATACTAAAAAATTTTGCACGAGGAGTATTAGATGATGATACTTCTAGTCCTATAGTTCAAATAGAATTTTTAAAAGATTTTTTATCAAAACACAAATATGTTTATTCACAGAATTTTGAGGAAAATTTGAGTATTTTGAAGAAGAAGCATTTAGTAGATTCTTTTTTGGTTACTAATCTTGATGGAAGCATTGTTGTTTCAAGTGAGGGTAATGGTCATACAGATGGGATAATGGGTACTGCAATGCTTTCTTATATTAAGAGTGAATTGCCTGATTCGGAGTCTGTTTTAATAAAAAGAAATGATGGTTGGTTTATGTTATTTTCTCTTAACAAAAAAGTTTTTATAGTTAAAGCGGGTTCGGAGTTATCTAATATTGAATTAAGGGCACTTTCAATTGAACTTGAATCTTTGCTTAGTTTGAATAAAACCGCGGGGGATAGAAAAAAGTTAACTCAAGTTGCTTAATTTTTTTTAATATAAAAAAGTTTTTATTTTCAAAAAAAAGGTTTTTTCATAAAAAGAGTAGTTTTTTATTTTGTTTAAAGTTAATTATTTCGTTTAATAAGTGTTTTTTATGAGTAGAGTAATTGCAATTGCTTCTGGAAAAGGAGGTACTGGTAAAACAACCATAACAGCTAATTTGGGGATTGCTTTAGCAAAAATGGGGCAAAAAGTTTTGTTAATTGATGCTGATGTTGCAATGGCTAATTTATCTTTAATTCTTGGAATGCAATCTTCTCCAATTACTCTTCATGATGTTCTCTTGGGAGAAGCACAAGTTCAAGATTCTATTTATGATGGTCCAGAGGGAGTTAGGTTTATTCCATCTGGTTTGAGTCTTGATAATTATAAGCGGGTTGATAGTGAGAGGTTAACTAGCATAGTTTCGCAGTTAACTGATCAATATGATTATATTTTACTTGATGTTGCTGCGGGGATAGAAAAAAATGTTCTTTCTGCTTTGAGTTCTGCCCAAGAAACGCTTCTTGTAACAATGCCCACTTCGCCTGCTATTGCTGATGCATTAAAAACAAAGATTGTTGCTCAAAGACTTGGTTCGAAAGTTATTGGAGTAGTTATTAATTTTGTTATGAATGAAAAGGGCGAAATTTCAAAAAAAGATATTTCGGATATGCTTGAATTGCCTTCTTATGGTAGCGTGCCTTATGACCCTGAAGTGAGGAAGAGTTTCATGCAAGAAAAAATTGCACCGGTTATAATACGAAAACCTTCTTCTCCTGCTTCGCAAGAAATATCAAAAATAGCTTCAAGATTCACTGGAGTAAAAATGCCTCAAACACAAGAGGCAAAGAAAGTTGGTTTTTTGGAGAAATTATTTTCATTCTTCAAAAGGAAGTGAGGTGTTTAGAAATGAGTAATAGGCCATTTGATCTTTTAAATGAGGCAGTGAATAAAGAAGTATTGGTTGTTTTAAAAGGGAATAATCAAGTTAGAGGGGTATTGAAAGCTTTTGATATTCACATGAATCTTCATTTAGAAAATGCTTCACAAATAGTTGAAGGGGAAATTAAAACTAAATATGGTGCGGTTCTTGTTAGAGGGGACAGTGTAATATTAGTTTCTCCATAATAAAAAGAATTTTTTAATCTAACAAAAAATTTTTTTCTTATTTTATTTAAGAAAATTATTTTTTGTTCATTTCTTATTCTAATTTTTTTTGATAAAAACCTTTTTATTTAAGAAAAAACAAGATAGTTTGATATTTGTACTAAATTTTGTGGTTTTATGGATAAGCGTCAGTTAGTAATTGAGTCCATTAAAAAGTTGCTGTCTTTGAATGTCTCTGATAGCGAAATAATGGAAAATTTGTCTGATGTTGGATTAAGTAAGGAAGAAGCAATTGAATTGATCAAAGAAGCTAAAGAAATTAATACTTCTTCTATTAAAAAAGAAGATGTTCAACAAGAAAATATTGTTAATGAAAATCAAACTAATTTTAAAACAAAATCTTCTTCAAAAGAAGTTTTTGATGATACTGTAAAAAAATTGAGTATGAATGATCAAGTGATTTCGCAAATTCCTTTTGTTAAAAAAAATCATAAGGGGGTATCAACTCAAGAACTAGAATCAACTCAAGAACTAGAATCAACTCAAGAATCTAGTGAAAAAATGGTTGGTGATGTTGCAAACCAATCATTAAAAATAAATGGGAATGAAATTAAAGAAACAAGTGTTTTAAGTGAGGGTACTAAAACTAATTCTGATAATGCAAAAAAAGATGATTTATTGAATAAAAAGCCTGTTAGTAGTGCTAGTAGTGAGGGAGTAATTGACTTTGAAGAGAGTTCAAAGAGAGTTTTGGACTCTGTGAATCAATCTTCTTCAAAAGAAATTGATGCCAAAAGTTTGCCTAATAAAAATGATTTTTCTTCAATTAATTTAGATAATTCTTATCCGAAAAAAAGTGCGTCAATTAATTTTTCGGAAAATAAGTCTAATTTAGAAAAAAGTAGTGATAAAAGTTCTATTAATTTGGGGATTAAAAATAATCAAGAAGAATATTCTGAAAAATCTTTTTATTCAAAAAATGATTTTGTGAAACCTTCTACCGGTTTTGAGGAACTTTGGAAAAAAGGAATTGTAGTTGCAGTTAATACTAAATTAGCGGAGATGAAGCAACTCAAAGAAGAAGTTGATTTAAAGATTAATCAAAGTGTGGATGAAGCATTGAGAAAAGAATTGTATCAAATGAAGGTTCTAATGGATTCTCAAAAAGAGCTTTTGATTTCAAGTAATAAAGAGGTTCTTGAACAGAAACAAAAAGAAATAACTTTTATAATTGATTCGAAAATTGCTGAATTAAAACAATACAATAAACATCTTTTAGAAAATCTTAAGCTAATGGATGAAATAAAAAAACAGCAACAAGAATCAATTATTGGAATTAAATCTGCTTTGGAAGATGCAAAGAAAACAAAAGCACAGTTGCTTATTGAAGTTAATTCAGAAATGATTAAGACTAAATCCCAAGCTCAAGCTTTTTTGGATTCGGCTTCAAATCAATTAAATCAAATGGATGTTAGAGTAAATAAGACGCTTGAATTAGAAAAAAATATTGCTGAAGGAATGCTTTCTCAAGCAGAACAAAAAATAGAACAGATTGCTATTACGCGGGCTGATGAATTGATTGGAAAACTTGAAGTCGAGTTAAATAAACTTCAAGCTACTAATAAAAGAATTTCTCCTGAATTATTAGATGATAAAATAAAAACGCTTGAAAAATTTAGGGTAGAGTTTATTGATAATATGCAAAAGAGTTTATCTCAAATAAATTCCTCAATCGAAGAGTTAAACAAAAAGAATGAATTTGCTCAAAAAACTCTTGAAGAGAAAACACTTGCAATTGACGCAAAAATGGAGGAACTAACTAAATTTGAAAAGCAATTCACTCAAATAATGGAGAATGTGTTAAGTAAGAGCAATTAATAAAAATCATTAATTTTTTGTAGTTTGACAAGTAAGTTTTTTATTGTATTTATTTAAGTGAGTTAAATCTTTTTCTTCTTTTTTGTTTTTTGTTTTCATTTCTTCTTTTTTTATTCGTTGAATCATTTCGCAAGTTTTGCAATAATCTTTTTCAGTTGGTTCTTTACAATTTTTGCATTCGTGAAGAGAGTGAATTATTTTATTTTCACTATTTTTATTTGACTTTAAATAAGGTTTTAGATTTTCAAAAAATCTTAATATAGAGTATTCTGTGCCTGGGAATCGGTTCTCAAAAGTGTTTAGCATTTCGCGGTATTCGTTTCTTTTTGCAGTCCAAGAATATGGACAGCATTCTTGTGAGTAATGTTTTATTTCATTAATTGCGGCGTATGTTATTATTTCTTTTTCAGGGGTCTCATAAAGTGGTTTTATTCTTTTAACAAATCCTTCATAATCAATTATTCCGCTTGTTGCATTCATTCTTTTGAGTCTTTTAAAATCATTGTTAAAAACATTCATTACAAAGCTTTGTACTTCATCATCCAAATTGTGTCCTGTAAGTAGTTTATCTGCTCTTAATTTTTTTGCATATTTGTTCATTAGGTTTCTTCTCATTGTTCCACAAAAAGCACATGTTCCTCCAAGAGTTGGGTTTGATAAAACTAAGGGCATTAATTTATCATTTGTTAACCCAAACTCTTTTTTGAATTTGACTACGAGGTAATTCACGTTGAGTTTTGAACATAATTCTTTTGCAACATTGATTGCTTTTTCTCTATATCCTTTTACACCTTCGTCTATTATCAATGCTTGGATAGAATTGCTTTTTGAATAGTATTTTGTGATCAAGTATAGTAATACGCAGGAATCTTTTCCGCCACTTAATGCAATTAATAACTTTTCTTTTGGTTTAAATAAATTGTATTTTCTAATAGTTTTTTTGAATCTATTCTCAAAGAATTTCGTGAAGTGTTTTTCACAAAAATAGTGTGGGCCGTAAGGTAATGTAACACTAGTTTTTTTTGTGCATTGTTCACAGGTTTTTGGGTTCTTTTTGCCTTGTTTTTGCATAATTAATTTAGTTATTCAAAAGTTTTAAGTATTAGTCTAAAAAGCTTTTTTTGGTTTTTTTTTCTTATTCAACTTTTAAGAAATGTTAGCGAAAACTACTCATTCTTTTAGGAGGTAAATGAACCATTTGTTGCATTGTGTTGTTTTGTGGGAAATTCTTTTGCATTTGAGGGTAAACCACTTACTTTAGTTAGTGGAGGGGGTAGTAAAAAGCAAAAAATTCGTTTAGTAGTTAGCTTTATAAATGCTTTTTTAAGGAATTCTTTTTATTAGCTTTGGTGAATTTATAATGGGTGCGTCTAAATATATTAAACAAACGTTTCAAAATGAGTGGAAGGGTAGTAGTGATGACAATTATGATTACTCTGGATTGATGAGAAAAAGAGGAATTGAGTTTAGAAAAGAAGATAGAGCTGTTATTAAGTTAGAAAAGCCAACTAATTTGGTTGGTGCAAGAAGCGTTGGGTATAAAGCAAAGCAAGGTATTTTTGTTGCAAGAGCTAGGGTTAGGAAAGGGACTGGTACTCATCATAGACCAAAAAACAAAAGAAGGCCAAAGAGACAAGGTCAAGCTAAATTATCAAGGAGAATTAGTACTCAGGCAATGGCTGAGGAGAAAGTTTCAAAGTATTTTGAAAATGCTGAAGCACTTGGTTCTTATAAAATAGCTGAGGATGGTAAGTGGCATTATTTTGAAGTAGTTATGGCTGATAGGAGTGCTTCAACTATTTTGGCTGACAAGAATTTAAAGTACTTGGCTCATGGGCATCAAGGTAGAGCAGAGAGAGGAAAGACTTTTGCTGGTGGAGCTAATAAAATTACTAACTTGAAGAACAAGCGAAAGATAAGAGCAAAGAAAGCTCTTGATAAGCACTTTGGGTAAATAATTAGTTTAAACAAGAATTGCTGTGTGAAGCACAGTGATTTTTTTTATTTTTATGGTGTCCGAAAAGTCAGTGGACTTTGAGGTAGATAAAAATAATGATTTTTATGGTGTCCGAAAAGTCAGTGGACTTTGAGGTAGATAAAAATAATGATTTTTATGGTGTCCGAAAAGTCAGTGGACTTTGAGGTAGATAAAAATAATGATTTTTATGGTGGATTTAGTTTATACGCAACCACTCAAAGAGTTGTTGCAAATAGCTGTTTACTTTAGAGAACCAACTATTGTTCTTGTTAATAATGAGAAGGATGAAAAGGTTGCTAAGTTAAACACTTTAATTCCTTGTTATTTATTCACTGAAAAAACAACTGATTCTGAATTGAATAAATTTAGGGGAAAATTAAAAGCTGTTCTTGGTGGTTCAATTAAGGCTAATGAGTTGGCTGTTAAAATAAAAGCTGATTTTTTAATTTCGCCGAGTAACACAAAGCAATTTTTTGATCTTGCTCTTGCAAAAAAACTTGCCGAGAATAATACTACTGTTGTTTTCATGTTTGAAGAGTTAATGAAGTTAAATTCTTTTGAGAGGCACTTGTATTGGAAGAATTATTTAGAGGTTGTGAATTATTGCAAGTTAAAGAAAACAAAGTTTGTTGTCGCTTCTGGTTCAAAGGATGCTCTTCATGTAAGACCAAAAATTGTTAGATTATGTTTAGCTCAAATGCTTGGATATCCAAAAGAATTGGCAAATAGTTCAATTGAACAGGGGTTCAAATAAATTTTTTATTTAATTGAAATGATTTTGTGGTGTTTATGAAGATTGTTAAAGTAAAGAAATCAACTATTCCTCTTTCAAAAAGGGAAAGAAAACGTTATATTCTTTTTGAGATACTTAATGCTCAAGTTAATGAGAAAGATTTTTACTTTGGTTTTTGGATTGAATTACTCTCTTTTTTTGGTTCCAAAGGACTAGCTGAAATTAATCCAAAAATAGTTTTATTTAAAGAGAATAAAGTAATAATCAAGTGCAAGCGTGGAAAAGAAATGGAGTTGATTGGAGGAACTGCGTTAGTTGACAAAATTAGAAACAAAAAAATTATTCTAAACCCTCTTCTTACTTCAGGAACTATTAGAACTCTAAAAGAATTTGCTAAGATTTAGGTGGGGCTAAACTAAATACTCTTGGAGTTAGTGCAAGAATCTATGCGTTTTTGAGTTTTTCTTCAAAAATTAATCATTTTAAAGAGTTTCGATTGCATATATTTAGTGTTAGTGAAAAAGTTTTGGTGTTCTTTTTGAAGAGCATTTTTTAACGATTTCTTTAAAAGGAAGAAGTAGCTTGAGGTTAAATAGAGTTTAGTTATTTTTAACAAAATTTTTTGAGGTGTGTTTGATGTATCCAGTTCAAGGTTCAAAAGTTCCAGCTTATGACAAAGCTTCTACAATGTTTTCTCCTGAGGGTAGACTTTATCAAGTAGAGTATGCAAGCAAGATAGTTGAACAAGGGAGTACTGGTGTTGGGGTAATTTATGGCGAAGGCGTTATTCTTGCTGCTGATAAGAATGTTCAAAGCAAGTTAGTTATTCCTGAATCAATTGAAAAAATATTTAAAATTGATGGTAATATTGCGGTTGTATCTGCTGGGCTTGTTGGGGATGCAAGAAGATTAGTTGGTATTGCAAGAAAACAAGCACAGGATAATAAAATGGTTTATTCTGAAGATATTCAAGTTGAGGTAATGGCTAAGGAAATTGCTGAAACAAAACAAGCATTTACTCAATATGGGGGTTTGAGACCTTTTGGAGTAGCTTTTATTATTGGTGGAGTTGATGAGAAGGGTCCAAAGATTTTTGAGACTGAACCAAGTGGAGCGCTTGCAGAGTACAAGGCCGTTGCTGTTGGAAGAAACAAAGATAAGGCAATGGAGTATTTGGAGAAAGAATTCAAAGAAGGATTAAGTTTGATTGATGCAATTAGTATTGCTTATAAAGCAATTGAAAAGAGTCTGCCTGAAAAAGAAAAATTAATTCCTGGAAGGATAGAATTTGCAGTAATTGATAAGAATGGTTTTAGAAGACTCACTGATAAAGAATTAAAACAAGCATTCAAATGAGTTTGAATGTTTTTTTTTGCATTTAAAAAACTTTAGTGCTCCCTTGAAGGAAATACAAAAAAAGAGTGGAGCAATTATTGAATAAAAATTGGTTTAATAGTTTTAGGAAATGAGTTTTTATGGTAAGAGTAGAGGATGCGATTGTTGCTCGTCTTGAAAAATTTGGTTACAAATTTGAGATTCTAGTTGAGCCTAATTTGGCGATGGATGTTAAGCATAATAAAAACGTGTCTATTGATTCTTTACTAGCTATTAATAGAGTGTTTAAGGATCAAAAGACTGGTGATGAACAGAGTCCTGATGTTTTAAAAAAAGTTTTTCAAACAGAGGATATTGAAGTAATTGCAAAAAAAATTATTCAAGATGGAGAGGTTCAGTTAACTACTGAACAAAGAAGAGCTTTTCTGGAAAAAAAGCGTCTTGAAATAATTAATTTTATTTCAAGGAATGCAATTGATCCTAAAACAAAAACACCTCATCCTCCTCAAAGAATAATAAATTGCATTGAACAGGCAAAGATTCACATTGATCCATTTAAGAGTACTGATGAACAGGTTAGGGATATAGTTAAAGCGATTAGGAGTCTTATACCAATTTCAATGGATAAAATTGATTTTGCTGTTAAGATTCCTACTCAATTCGCGGGTAAGGCTGCAAATATTATTCATAAATATGAAATGAAGAAAGAGGAGTGGCTTTGTGATGGTTCTTTAGTTGCAGAGTTTTCTCTCCCTGTTGGAGCAAAACAGGATTTATTGAATGAATTGAATTCGGCAACGCATGGGGAAGTAGTTTTGAAGGTAATTGGGACTGTTAGTTAAAAATTAAATTAATTTTTAGAAGGTGAATGAATGAGTAAAAAGGTAGTAATTCCGGGAGAATTGATCTCGGCAGAGAGAAAGCGTCTTGGAAGCAATGTTTTTGTTTCTGGCGGTAAGATATACTCAAAAGTTTTGGGTATTAGTGAGGATGAGAGTGAGAAAGCGAGTGTAGTTCCTCTTGAAGGAAGGTATTCGCCTCAACAAGATGATGTTGTTATTGGAGTAGTAACTAGAGCAATTTTTGCAGGTTACAATATTAACATTAATTCGTTCGTTGAGTCTTTTATTCCAAAGAGTGCGATGAGGGATGACTTAAAGGTAGGGGACTTGGTTTCTGCAAAAGTAGAGTACGTTAATGAATTAAGAGAAGCTGACCTTGGTTTTGCTAGAAGAATGTATGGTGGGGAAGTGATCGAAGTTTCTCCTGTTAGGACTCCAAGATTAATTGGAAAAAGTGGTTCAATGCTTGAATTATTAAAGCAAGGAACTGGTTGTGATATTATAATTGGAAAGAATGGGAGAGTTTGGGCAAGGAATGGAAACATTGAATTATTGAAAAAAATTGTTTTATTCATTAATGATAACTCTTTCAAAAGTAATTTGACTAACTCTGTTGAAGAGTTCTTCAAAGCAGAGGGTATTCCAGTTAGTGCTCCAAAAAAGGATGCAATTAGAGTAAACAATTTTGTTGAAGAATCTGAAGTCATTGTTAATGACTTGGAAGAATCGGAGTTGCTTAATTAAAAAAAGGAAAACTTATTGAAGGTGAAATGATGAGTGGTAGAGTAAGAGAAAATATGCCGGACTACAAGAAGGATAAGAAGAGAGTAGACGGAAGAAAAATGGATGAGTTAAGACCATTGAGTATAAAAGTGGGTGTGATTCCTAATGCTGATGGTTCAGCTTATTTAGAGTGGGGGCAAAACAAAGTTTATGCTGCAGTTTATGGGCCAAGAGAGGCTTTACCTAAGCATACGCAAAACCCGCTTAAAGCAAATATTAAGGTTACTTATAGGATGGCTACATTCTCGGTTCCTGAAAGAAAACAACCTAGACCAAATAGAAGAGATATGGAGATTTCAAAGGTTCTTGGTGAGGCACTTGATAAAGCAGTTTTCACTGAGCAATTTCCTAATACTGAAATAGCGGTGTTTGTTGAAGTAATTGATTCTAATGCTGGTTCAAGAGTTGCTTGTTTGACTGCAGCTTCTTGTGCAATGGCTGATGCTGGTATTCCAATGAAGGATATGGTAGCAGCTACTGGTGTAGGAAAAGCATTTGGTGAATTAATAGTTGATTTGAATAAGGATGAAGAGGATGCTTTTGATGCAGTGGATATTCCTTTTGCAATCTTACCAAATACTAAGGAAATAGTTTTACTCCAAATGGATGGTTTGTTAAAAAAGAGTGAGTGGAGTGAAATAGCTAAACTTGGTTATGTTGCTTGTGAAAAGATTTATGAGATTCAAAAAAAGGCTTTGTCTGAAAAGTATCAATTGAGTGAAGTTTCACAAAAATTAATTGGGGATAAGAGTGTTTCAAAGAGTGGAGAAAAAGATTCTGCTAAGATTAAAAAAGAATCTAAAGGAAAAGCAAAGAAGGTGAGAAAGTGAGAACCACGGTTTTAGAATATGATTTATCAAAGATAGTTGAACTTGCTAGGCAAGGAAAGAGAGTTGATGGTAGAGCTTTTGAAGAGGCTAGGGATTTTACTCTTGAACTAGGAATGTGTAAGAATGCAGAGAGTAGTGCTAGAATAATTATGGGGGAGACTCAAGTAATTGCGGGAATAAAAATGGGTGTAGATAAACCTTACCCTGATAACCCTGATGAGGGAGCAATTTCTTGCGGGGCAGAACTCTTGGCACTTGCTCACTCTGAGTACGAAGCAGGGCCACCTTCTCTTGACGAAATAGAAATAGCTAGAGTAGTTGATAGAGGTATTAGGGAGTCAAAAGCAATTGATTTCACAAAACTATGTATTAAAGAAGGAGAATCTTGTTGGATTGCGTTCATGGATTTTTATGCAATTAATTCAGGTGGTAATCTCTTTGATGCTGGCTCAATTGCTGGACTTGCAGCTTTTTTAACTGCAAAAATTCCTAAACTTGATGAGAATAATAAAATCATTAAGCACGAATATCAAGGAAAACTTGAATTAAAGAGACTTCCTCTTTTAACAACTTTTGTTAAAATTGGTGGACAAATCTTGGTTGACCCGACTTATTTAGAAGAGAAAGCAAGTGAAGCTAGGTTCTCGGTTGCTACTACTGATGATGGGTTAATGAGTGCAATGCAAAAAGGACCAGGTTCTTTCACTCTTGAAGAAATAAATAAAATGATTGACCTTGGATTCAAAGTAGCTGATGAGAGGAGAAAGAAATTATTAAAAGAAGTTAAAGAGTAATTAACTTCGTGTTTTAAAAAAAAGTGATTCCCTTTTTTTAGGGGAGTTACTTTTTTTTGAATTTGATTGGTTTTTAGAAAGTTTATAAACCTTTCTTATTGAAGTTTTTGTATTGGTGAGCAAAAAATGGGTTCGACAAAAAAAGTTGGTAGAGCTGGTAGGTATAGTTCTAGATATGGTGTTGGTATTAGAAAGAGATTAATTGCTACTGAAAAGAAGCAAAACAATTTATCTAATTGCCCTTTTTGTGGTTTTGATACTGTTAAGCGAGAAGCTGCGGGTTTATTTTATTGCAAGAAGTGTAGTAATAAATTTGCTGGTGGAGCTTATGAAGTACAGACTTTGGTTGGTAAGACTATTGCTAAGATGGTTGCACAAAAGTCTTTCTTAGCTGATGCAAAGTTATTAGCAAAGGAAAACGAGTCTTCTTTCTCTGATATTGAGAGGGAAGTTGAAGAAGCGTTGGTTAAGGATAAAAAAGAATAGTAGTTTGAATTAATTTTTTTGGAGTTGAAGAATTATGGCTTATAAATGTGCTAAATGTGCTACAGAAGTAACTAATGTTTCAGAAGGGCTTGTAAGGTGTCCTTCTTGTGGACATAGAGTTCTTTATAAGACTCGTGAACCAATTTCAAAAGTAATTAAAACAGATTAATTTTTTGAGTTTGTTTTGAAGAATTAGTTTTATCAATCTTTTTTATTTAATTATTTTTATGTTTTCACTTAAAGTAAGGGTTGAGTTTGATTCAAAGAACCAAGCTTTGAGATTCTTTAAATCAATTAAGCCAGAAATTGAGGAAGATTATGTTAGGAGCAAAACTAGGGTTTCTCAAAAAGAGAATATCCTTGAATTTTTGATTACTGCTAGTGACAAAACTGCTCTTAGGGCTTCACTTAATTCAATAACTAAACCACTAAAATTGTTTGAAGAAATAGAAGAATTATAATTTTTTTTTAAAAAAGATAGTAATTAATTGGTTTGCAATCAAGTAAATTGTATTAAAATTGTGTTTAAAAAAATTATTTTTAGAGGTGTTTTGAAAATGGATGAACAAGAACAAAGAGCTGCTATAATGGAGTTTGAAAAGAATAGGCAAATTCTTGGGAATATTAGTGCTCAAAAACAACAAGTTTCTTTTCAATTAGAAATGCTTAAATCTTCTCTTGAAGAAATGAGTAAGAATAAGGAAAAGAATGTTTACAAAGTTGTTGGTAATGTTTTGTTTCTAAAAGACGCTAAAGAAATGAAAGAAGAACTTGAAGAACGAAGAGAGAGTACTGATCTTAGACTCAAAACCATTGAAAAGCAAGAAGAATCAATAATTAAGAAACTAAATTCTCTTAAAACAAAAATAGAGGGTGCTGCTAAAGAGGAAGAAGAAAAAAAGAAAGCAAAGAACTAAATTTTTTATTAAGTCCCGCATTTTTTTTGCGGGCAACTATTTTTTTCATTGACAAAGTTATATTAACAACTTAATCCTATTTTTTTCATGTTAAATGGTTTGTCAGTTAAGAATGTTGTCAAAAAATGCAAAAATAATCGTGTTCTTCTCTTAACGCACGAGCATGCTGATCTTGATTCTTTTGCTTCTGCGTTAATGATGCAGATTTTTCTTTCAAAGCAAAAAATTAATTCAACTATTGGCGTGCCTTCGCATATTAATGAGCAGGCAAAAAAATTAGCTGATTTTTTTAAAACAGATTATGTTTTGAATCCGGATTTAAAGAGTTTTGAAGTTGTTTTGATTTTTGATTTAAATTCTTTTGAACAATTAGGTCCTCTAAAAAAAGATTTTATTGAATTGTATAATAAAAAGAATTTTGAAGTAATTGTTTTTGATCATCATGTTTCAAACAAGACTTGCATAGTTTATGAGGGTAATTGTGTAATTGACGAAACAATGGTTTCAACAACCCAGTTAATTTACAATTTCTTGGACACTTTTTCTAATTCTAATTTTTTCTTTTTGAATTGCATAGGTATTTTGGAGGACACAGGTCATTTTTTGGTTGGTTCAGATAAGTGTTTTTTAGATTTTTCAGTTTCTTTAAAGAAATCAAATAAAACTTATGCTGATGTTTTGTTTTTCACAAAAACTGAGTTTGATAATGGGGAACGAATTGCTCTTCTTAAAGCTGCTCAGCGTTCAAAAATAACTCGAATAAGAGAAGTTATTGTAATTACTAGTACAGTTTCTTTTTACCAATCTTTTGTTGCAACAAAATTATTGAATTTTGGGGCACACATTTCTCTTGTTAGTGGGGTTGAGAGGAATGGTCTTTGTACTTTGAGTGCAAGAGCTGATTCTGTTTTTAAGGATATTAATAATTTCAATTTAGTAAAGGATTTGCTTCTTTTAATTAAAGAAAAATTGGGTGGGGAAGTTGGTGGTCACTCTGGTGCAGCGCAGTGGAAAGGGAAAAGTACTCCTGAAGAAGTACTAAGAGTTTCAATTGATATTTTGAAAAAAAAGTTTTGATAAATTAAATTTTTTTTTTATTTTAAATAAACGACATTTTGTCCTTTCTTTATTTTTCCTCTATCAGCGTATTTTAGTAAATAATGTACGGTGGACTTTGGGATTCCAGTTATTTTCTCTATTTCTCTTACTGTTTGGTAATCTTTTCTAAGTTCAATTATTTGTAACATTTTGTCCATAGGTAAATCAATTGCTCTTCCTCTTCTTTTTTCAAGGGCAATAGTTATTCCCTTGTCTTTAATTTTTTTTTGTGTTTTAGTTGGGAGTCTTTTTAAACAAGAATTTGATATAGTTATTGTCCTAATTGGGCACTTTGTTATTAGGTTGTTTAGCTTGTCCCATTTTATTGGTCGAACTAAGTGTATTTCTAAAGTATCGCGTGGAATTGAGTCAATGTTTGTGTGTTCTGTTATCGCATATTTCATTTTCTCAAACCCAATTTGTTTTTTAAATTCAAAATCTTTTTCTTTATCCTGATTTTTTTTATTTTTTGTCCAATTTTTACTATGTTTTCCTTTTTAGTTATTCTTTTTATTGTTTTTATTCTTTTGCTTACCCATTTTTTATTAATTTTTTTTGTTAGAGTTGGTTTTTTGAGCACAGTTTTTTTCGCAAGGTAAGTTAATCCTTCAATCATTTCTCTTTTTCCAATTACATCAATGGGTGTGTTTGAGTATATGTTTGGGCCCATCCAGAGTGTTTCTTTGTTTTGAATCATTTTTAAAAAATCTTTTTCATTTTTTGGTTTTCTTTTTAGTTCAATTACTGCAGTTCCTATTGCACTCGGATAGTGTGCGTCGCTTCCCACTGTTCTAAAACTAGCTTTTTCTCCTAAAAGCATTCCTTTTCTAACTTTGTCTAGCGTGCTTGTTGCGAGGTTCTCTAGTTTTTTTCTTGGAAAATTAGTTGTT
>Ga0265294_10003740_pt1 | contig 19285 bp, 18 predicted proteins | sample MunlanPumphouse3_FD_192504 | JGI IMG/M metagenome (GOLD analysis project Ga0265294, IMG submission 192504) | Groundwater microbial communities from a municipal landfill in Southern Ontario, Canada - Pumphouse #3 | ecosystem: Environmental > Aquatic > Deep subsurface > Groundwater | place...
GAGGTTGCCGCTAGGCTAGTTATTGACAAATTGCCATTATATTTAGACGGAAAATTGCCTGGCGAAACACAGGACGAAAGTCTTGTCACATTCGCTAACAAAATTAAGCCCGAAGATGAAAAAATTGACATTAATCTACGATGTGAAGATATGGTTAATTACATTCGCGGCTTAAGCGAGACACCTGGCGCTCATCTTTTGTTAAATGGGCAGAAGTTAAAAATTTATAAAGCAAAAAAAGATTCGTCCGAAATGACTGGTCAACTCGGGGAAATCGTCTCACTTAAAGGCGGCATTATCGTTCAATTAAGTGATGGGCAGATTGCCTTGCTAGATGTTCAGTTAGAAGGACGCAAGCGCCTTAATTATAAAGATTTTATTAATGGTCAAAAGAACCTGATTGGATCCATTTTAAAATAATATGGACAAACGGCTGAAACTCTCCGTTCATCAACTAGTTGATTTTGTCTTGCGAACTGGCGATATTGATAATCGTATTTTTAATCGCAGCTCCATGAATGAGGGAACGCGAATTCACGCTTTTTACCAAAGTAAGCAATCAAGCAATTACTTATCTGAGTATTTGCTGGGCGCCACGTTTTATGTCGATGACTTTACCATCTTTCTCGAAGGGCGAGCCGATGGCATTATCGTCAATGATGATCTAGCGATTGTTGATGAAATAAAATCGACAGTAGTGGACCTTGAAGATTATCATCGCGAGCAGGAAGCCTGGCACGTCGGCCAGGCAAAATGCTATGCCTTGATGTACGCCCTAGAAAAAAATCTAGAGACAGTTGGTATTCGTCTTACTTACATTCATCAGACCAAAAATGACAAAATGGTTAAAAACTATGTTTTTACTCAGGAAGAACTAAGCCGTGATGTCGATAGTTATCTTCGAACTTACCTCACCTTTTATCTAACGATTTTGAAGAGATTAGATAAGCGCAACGAAACAGCTGGCCAGCTACACTTTCCCTTTCTTAATTTTAGAAAGGGTCAACGCGAGTTAGCAAAATATGCTTATGGGATTGCCAAAAATGGCGGGTCCTTATTTGTCGAAGCCCCAACCGGAATTGGCAAGACAATTTCGACTTTGTACCCTTTTGTTCGCTCATTTAGTGAAGGCAAAAACGATAAGATATTTTATCTTACAGCCAAAAATTCAGGAAAAGAAGCGGCCCTTCAAGCTGTCGAACTCATGAAAGAAAAAGGAGTGAAGCTCAGCGAAGTCGTCGTAACGGCCAAAGACAAAATCTGCTTTTGTGTCGGCAAAGCCTGTAATCCAGATGAATGCCCGTTTGCCAAAGACTATTATACGAAGATTCGCGAAGTGCTCACCAAGTCGCTGGCTCGCTATGACGCCTTTGATCCTGGAAGAATATCACGAATTGCCGCGGCACATCATATTTGCCCATTTGAATTGCAACTTGATTTATCACTCTATGTCGATGTCATTATTTGCGATTATAACTATTTATTTGATCCCCTTGTTTATTTTCGCCGTTACTTTGATAATGATGCCTCGCGGATGCTTGTCCTTGTTGATGAAGCCCATAACCTTGTTGATCGGGGCCGCGATATGTATAGCGCCTCACTTGATTCGCTGGCTTTTGAACGGGCTCGCAAAGCGATTCGTCGCCTTGAACACAAGAAGATGAAAAATGCCAGTAAGCGCATCGCAAAACTATTTAAAGAAATTAAAGATTCAAATAATGAGCAAGAAACCATTATCGAGAGCCTAGATGCGAAAACGATTCGCGCACTAGAAGCTTATTTATTAGCGGCTCAAGACATTAATCGCAATCATCACGAATATGTCGATGAGCACTTTCGTCAATTTTTCTTAGATGTAAATCGCTTTTTAAAAATTGCAGAATTTATCGATGATAGTTTTACTATCTATGTAACAAAAAGTGGTGATGATATCGCAAGAATCAGTATTTTTTGTCTTGATCCCAGCCGCCATCTTCGTAAGAGTTTGGCCCAAGTAAGAGGAAGAATACTATTTTCTGCCACTTTATCGCCACATGATTATTACGTTGATGTTATCGGCGGAAACAAAGATGACCCCGTTTTACTTTTGCCCTCACCTTTTGAGGCAAGTAATTTATTGTTAATGATTGCGCCGACTGTTTCTGTAAAGTATAAAAACCGCGCTGACACTTATAAACTTGTCGCTCAATATATTGAATCGTTCGTCTCGCACAAGATGGGCAATTATTTAATTTACGCCCCGAGCCACGCTTATCTAAATGAATTAGTAAATGTTCTAAACTTTAATCAAGATTACGATATTTATATTCAAAACCGTGAAATGACTGATACGGACAAGGATAAATTTTTAGCTAAATTTACAAGTAATCCGACAAAAACAACAATTGGTATCGTCGTTGTCGGAGGCGTTTTTGGCGAAGGTATCGATTTAATCGATGATCGTTTAATCGGAGTAGCTGTTATCGGTGTTGGTCTTCCGCAAATCGGATTTGAACGTGATTTAATTCGCGACTATTTTGATAAATTGGGACAGCGAGGCTATGAGTACGCCTATGTTAATCCTGGTATGAACCGTGTTATGCAAGCGGTAGGACGCGTTATTCGTAGCGAAAAAGATCGAGGAATGGCTCTTTTAATCGATGACCGCTTTTTAAATACGCGTTATCGCGATTTGTTTAAACATGAGTGGTCGCACTACGATGTAGTAATTTCTCCGGAAGACATGCTTTTAAGTATTGAATCTTTTTGGAAAAAAGCATGAAGTTTTATAACTTCTTGCTATAATATCACGGAAGAGAAATTATGTCTTACAATCAAAGAAACATTCGCAACTTCTCAATTATCGCCCATATCGACCACGGAAAATCAACGTTGGCCGATCGTATTTTAGAATTAACTAAGACAATCGAAAAAAGACAGATGAAAGAACAATTACTCGATAACATGGATCTTGAGCGTGAGCGAGGCATAACAATTAAGTTAAATGCCGTTTCCTTAAAATATAAGGCTAAAGATGGCGTGACATACGACTTTAATTTAATCGATACTCCTGGGCATGTTGACTTTACATACGAAGTATCGCGTTCTTTAGCAGCGTGCGAAGGATGCCTATTGGTTGTTGATGCCACGCAAGGCGTTGAAGCGCAAACCTTAGCGAATGTTTATCTCGCGGTTGATAATGATTTAACTATCGTACCCGTCATAAACAAAATCGATTTACCTAGCGCGATGCCAGAGGTCGCCCTCGACGAAATCAAAAATCGCATCGGCATTCCCGTCGAAGACGCTTTACTAATCTCGGCCAAGACAGGCTCAGGGGTTGAAGATGTCTTGGAAGCAATTGTTAAATATATTCCCGCTCCTTTAGGAGATAACGATGCTCCTCTTCAAGCTCTTATTTTTGATTCATATTATGATTCATATCGCGGTGTCATCGCTCTTATTCGCATCAAAAATGGGCAAGTTAAAGTCGGCGATCGCATTCGTTTAATGGCTAACGCTAAGGAATATCTTGTGACCGAAGTAGGAATTCATGCTCCTCACGAAGTGAAAACTGACCTTCTAAAAACTGGTCAAGTCGGATATATAGCCGCTCAAATTAAAGATATTAAAGATATATTCCCCGGTGATACGATTACGACGGTTGAAAAGCCAGCAAAGGAAGCGTTGCCTGGTTATCGGCGCATCAATCCGATGGTCTATTGCGGACTTTACCCTGTCGATAGCAAAATGTATCTCGATTTAAAAGATGCTTTAGAAAAATTAAGTCTTAATGATTCATCATTAATATTTGAGCCAGAAACTTCTCAGGCATTGGGCTTTGGTTTCCGTTGCGGATTCTTAGGACTACTTCATATGGATGTCATTCAAGAACGCCTCGAACGTGAATATGGTCTAAATCTTATTTTAACGGCCCCTAGCGTCGTTTATCACATTAACATGACCGATGGCTCGACCATCACCCTTGATAACCCCTCAAAGCTTCCGGAACCGACTTTAATCGCTTCGATTGAAGAACCATATGTCAAAGCGGCGATAATGACACCGAAAGAATACATCGGACCAATCATGGAACTTTGTCAGGAAAAACGCGGCATTTATGTCGACTTAGAATACTTTGATGACACGAGAATGATTTTAAACTACGAATTACCTCTATTGGAAATTATTTATAATTTCTTTGACAAATTGAAAAGCTTTACTAAGGGTTATGCTTCATTTGATTACAACCTGAGCGATTATAAAGAATCTAAACTTGTCAAAATGGATATATTGCTGAATGGAAATGTCGTCGATGCTTTATCAAGCATTATTCATCGTAGTTCAGCATATAGTCGTGGCAATTCAATTGTCAGAAAACTAAAAAGTATTATTCCTCGTCAACAATTTGAAATTCCTGTTCAGGCCGCAATTAATGGAAAAGTCATTGCTCGCGCGGATGTGAAAGCGGTACGCAAAGACGTCTTAGCCAAATGCTATGGCGGTGATATTAGCCGCAAAAGAAAACTTCTTGATAAGCAAAAAGAAGGTAAAAAAAGAATGAAGACGATCGGTAATGTCGAGGTCCCTCAGCAAGCATTTATGACGATATTATCTATAGATGATGAATAATTTAGCATAAGTTTAGTAGATATTTAGTTAATTTACTTGACCGTTTTTTGTTCATTTAATATCATGTAAGCGAGGACTTTATTATGGCAAATCAAGATTTATCTATTCGCTTTACTGATGAAGCGTATGCGACTCGCACTGATGTGATGCGCGCTTTGAACACTAGTTTAATCGATTCCATCTGGCGCAATATCGAAGAATACCGAAGCCGGTTCAGTCGCATTTTGTCGCTTCGTGACATCGCAAAACGCCCACTGCGCGTTACCTTTACCCCCAACATTACCGACAAAATTACTAGCCTCGAACGTAAATTGACGCGGGCGATGAGTCAGTATAGTCAATTGGAAAAAGATGCTCCTGAAAGAAAAGCAATTGTCAAGGAAGGTTACCTTAAGATCTTATCTTACCTTGCTCAGAAAAATAATCTTGTTGCCACTGACATTGATTTAAACGCCATTGTCACTGGTCAGAATTTTAACTCGGCTCATGAAAGCCTTTCTGATTACTATAAGACATTGAAACATTTCGAGGAGTTTCATCATGATCCGATTGATGAAAACTTTCTCGCTGATTTTTTATCTCGCATCAAAGGTGAAAACGAATTAGTGAGTTTCTATCGCGAAAAAGACTATGCTCGTCCCTATCAAACAGTAATTGGTCGTGAATATGACTTTGCGCCAGCTGCCACGATTGAATTCTTGATGAATGACTTGTTAGATTTCATCAACAACAGTGAAATCAGTTTTGTCGTAAAAGTAGTGGCCGCTTATTATTTTGTTGAATATGTAAAGCCTTTTGAAACACAAAACGAAGAGATTTCGATTTTGCTTTGCAAAAGCATCCTTTCCCATAATGATATTGGCGAAGTTAGTGCCTTTTTACCAATGGAGTCCCTTCTTGTCATGCGCAATGAAAACTTCCGTAAAATCTTTTTAGAAGTTCAAAAAACAAACGACTTAACTTATGCATTAGTAGCTATCATTGACGTCATGATGAATGAAGTTCAATCCTTTCTTGACTTAGTTACTCAAGTGAAGATGAAAGCAGTTAAGAAAGAATATCGAGCTCTTGAAAACGATCTTCCTAGCTCAAAACCAATTGTCAGTGAAAAGCCAGTCGAAAAACCAGTCGAGAAGAAAGTAGAACAAGTCGTAAAAGCATCTCCGGTCGTTCAAGAAGCAAAGCCTGAGCTGGTCGTCGTTCCTCAACCCGCGACGCTTCCTATGGAAGAAGATGTAAAAAGTGTTGTTAAAAACTTACTTGAATCAAATCCTTTGTTGCGCCCCAAACAAGCCGAATTCTATGCTCGTCATCGCACCTTAGGAAAATACTACACGATTGCCATGTTTAAAAAAGAGATGGATGTCGTTTATGAAACGGCGAGAACTTCAATGGACAATTTAGCCCAACTCGGTTATTATCGTCGTGAGAATGTCAAAAACAAATTCGTTTATACCCCCATTAAAAAATAAAGAGGCTCAACAATGAACACATTAACAATCAACTTAGCTAGCACTGGCTGGGAGACGCCAGTTATTCTCTTTTCTTTGCTCGCCTTTTTCGGTTTAGTCGTCCTTGGCGTAATTTTTGCCAAGAAACACATCAAGGGTTTGCAAAGCAAAGATGATAAACCTATCGATGAAGAAAAAGCAATCGAAGAAGAATTAAACCGCGTCCTCGAACCAATTGAAGATGAGAAGATTAAAGAAGAAATGCTCAAAGCAAAAAATGAACAAACACCTGAGTCCGATCAGGACGAAAACAAAAAATAACGCCTTATACGTTCATATTCCTTTCTGCCATCATCTTTGTCATTACTGCGATTTCACCAAAATGCTCTATGACGAGAAAATGGCTTTTTCTTATCTTGACAATTTGCTTGAGGAAATTGATTCGTATCAGATTGATAAAGTTGACACTATCTATGTCGGTGGTGGCACTCCGAGCTCTTTAAGTATCGAACTTTTGAAAAAGCTCTTAGATAAAATCAGCCCTTTGATTAATCAAGGTGGTGAGTTCACTTTTGAAGTAAATGTCGAAAACATCGATTTTGAAAAACTAACTTTACTAAAAAAGTATGGTGTCAACCGTCTTTCAATCGGTGTGCAGTCAACCGATGATGCCATCTTGAAAAGTCTAAATCGCCAACACAGCTTTCGCGATGTCGAAAAAGTAGTAAGTCAGGCACGACAAATGGGCTTTCATAATCTTAATCTCGATCTTATTTATGGAGTGCCTTTGCAAAGCAAAGCAGTCCTAAGAAAAGATTTAAAACGACTCATCAGCCTTAATCCAGAACATATATCAATCTACTCTTTAACGATTCATTCCGGAACCGTCTTTTATCTAAAAGGCATAACCGAACAAAACGAGGATGATTCGCGTAATCATTATGACCTCATTTTAGAGTTTCTTAGGAGTAAAGGTTATGATCGTTACGAAGTTTCCAATTTTGCAAAGCCGGGCTTTTTTTCTCGTCATAATCTTACTTATTGGCGTAACAAAGAATATTACGGGGTCGGACTTGGTGCTTCCGGCTATGTTATGGGAATTCGTTACGAAAACACACGTAACATGAGCAAGTACTTAAAAGGCGTCCGCCGCCAAAGCGAAGAATTCGTTTCCCTTGAAGATGATGAGAAATACTATTGGCTCTTAAATCTACGTCTAGAACAAGGTTTTGCTATTGATGAGTATTTGCAGCGATATGGTCAGGAAATATTAGATAGACGTCTTGCTATTTTGCATGATGCGATAAAAGATAAGCTTGTGCTAAAATCAAATGGAAGAATTAGATTGTCGGATGAAGGTATAATGATTCTTGATCGCATTCTTCTAAAAATTATATAAATATGGAAATCGCCCGCTACGAAAAACGAATTATCGCCTACTTAATCGATCTTTTGATTGCTTTTATTCCCCCTCTTGTCCTCGGTATTGTCATCTACTTTCAAATTCCTTTTAACACGAATATTCCTATTTATTTTTATTTCTTAGCAGTTGAACTGGCGACCTACCTTTTGTTCATCATTTTTACCTTTCTCTTTTTGATGATCAGCAAAGGTTTTACATTAGGTTCTTTGATTATGGGTATTAAAATCATGCACCCTAATCGTGTACCACTCACGGCGCGTGAAGCATTATTAAGAGGCGTGACAATTGGGGTTTTGCCAATGGTTCTTGTTAATGCCGTTTACATGATAAGTGTTCATACCGAACGAACTATTTTTGATCGCATAACAGAAACAGTTGTTGTCGATTATCGCCATCGATAACTCATCTTTCTACTGAATAACCACATGAATGTGGTTTTTTAATTTTTGTACAAAATTTGTTATTTTTAGCACTTCATACTTGACAGTGCCAAAAGACTCTATATAATATAGTTAGCACTCAAGCAATTCGGGTGCTAAAAAGGGACAAAAAATGAACCGTCGCGATAAAATCTTAAAACTAATTGTCGATCACTTTATCAAAACCGCCCAACCGGTTGGAAGTCAAACTTTGCTCGATGAATATCATCTCGAGTATTCTTCGGCGACCATTCGCAGTGAAATGAACGCCTTAGAAATCGATGGGCTATTAGAAAAAACTCATACTTCAAGTGGCCGCGTTCCATCGAGTAAGGGATATCGCTATTATGTTGATAATCTTCGTGAAAAATCTCTCGATGAGGAGATTCAACACCGGATACAAACAGTTTTAAATCAAAAAGTTCAATCAGCCGAGGAAGTAATTAAGGAGTCTTGTGAGATACTTTCACACATGACCAATCTCGTCAGTGTTGTTTTAGGACCTAACGCCAATGAAGAAAAGTTGGTTAGTCTACAAATTATTCCGATTAGTGAAAAATCAGCAACTGCCGTCTTTGTTACTGACACTGGTTACGTTGAGAACAAAACATTTAACGTTGGCGAAAAAATTAAAATTGATGATGTTCAATCGTGCGTCAAATTATTAAACGACCGTCTCTCGGGAACACCGATCTCAGAATTAGTTATTAAAATGCAGGCCATTAAGCCGCTAATTAGCGACTTGATTGTTGGACATGATATCTTATATCAAGCGATGTTAGAAACCTTCCTGCGCTTTGCTTCTGATCGCCTCAGCCTCTATGGTCGTGAACGACTCCTGGATCAGCCTGAGTATTCGACTGATATTCATAAGTTGAAGAAGATCCTACAAATGCTCAACTCCCCCGATTTATTAAGAGATATAACTAAGGAAGGGGATAACGAGTTGACGATTCGCATCGGTGAAGATGATAACGATTATGAAGATGTCGCTGTCGTCTCGGCCAAGCTTAAGGTTCCAGGACAAAAAGAAGGCAGTATCGCCATCGTTGGCCCACGCCGCATGGACTATGCAAAGGTTATTAATTATTTAGAATACGTCGTCGAATCAATCGAAAAGCATTTTGAAACATACGACGATAATCAAGAGGAACAACAACCAACAAAGGAGGATGAAAACGGATGGAAAAAGAACTAAAATCCGAAGTAAAAAAAGAAGAACAAGTTGAACACGAGGAAGGTAAAGACAAAGAGCGACGTTCCTTCCGCCACAAGTTAGAAGCTAAAGAAGCGGAAATCGCAAAGTGGAAAGCGGATGCCAACCACTGGAAAAACGAATATTTCAAAGCTTATGCCGACACGCAAAATCTGCGCAAAAGTGTGGAACGCGAATTAAGCGAAGGGATAAAATACCGCGCAGAGGGCTTCATTGGCGACCTGCTTCCTATTCTTGATGGTTTCTATTTCGCTTTATCGATGGAGCCAGCTAATCCGGAATTAAAAAACTATTTAATCGGATTTCAATACATCTACCAAAATATGCTTGCTGTCCTTGAAAAAGAAGGCGTTAAAGAAATCGCCCCCAAAGAAGGTGAGCACTTCGATGTCAGAACGATGCATGCGGTGGAAGCTGAAGAAAAAGATGGGGAGGCAAACCTCGTCATCCGCGTCCTTAACAAAGGATATAAATTAAAAGATCGCCTTATCCGTCCGGCGAACGTCATCGTTAGTAAAGCAAAAAGCTCGACCGCAGAGACTGAAAATAAAGACGGAGAACAAAAAAAGGATACATGCGTCAATAAAGACGCTTAATCATAGGAGGTTAAATTATTATGGCAAAAGAAGTTATTCTCGGTATCGACTTAGGTACCACCAACTCGGTTGTTAGTTATTTACAAGCTGACGGAAAAGTGAAAGTGATTCCTAATCCCGAAGGCACTAACACGACACCATCCGCGGTCGCTTTTAAATCAAGCGGCGAGGAAATCGTCGGTAACGCGGCCAAAAGACAGGCCGTCACCAATCCCGACACCGTTTTATCAATTAAACGGAAAATGGGCACATCCGAAAAGATTCATATCAAGTGTGTCAAAAAAGACTTTACTCCTCAGGAAATTAGCGCAAAAGTGCTAGCCTATATGAAGAAATATGCTGAGGATAATATTGGACAAGCGATTAAAAAAGCTGTCATTACCGTACCGGCTTATTTTAACGATGCTCAACGGCAAGCAACCAAAGATGCTGGCGTTATTGCCGGCCTTGAAGTCGTTCGTATTATCAACGAACCGACCGCCGCAGCCTTAGCCTATGGCTTAGAAAGCAAAAAAACGGGCAAGATACTCGTTTATGACTTAGGCGGAGGCACCTTTGACGTCTCAATCCTTGATATCGGTGATGGCACCTTTGAAGTTGTTTCGACTTCAGGCGATAATCGCTTAGGTGGGGATGACTGGGATAAAGTCCTTGCTGACTGGATCAAAGCACAAATTAAAATCGCTCACAATGTTGATCTAACTGACAAAATGGCCGAGCAAAGATTTTTAGAAGCGGCCGAAAAAGCTAAGATTGAACTATCTGGCTCTTTAGAGACAACAATATCCTTACCCTTTATCGGTATGTCAAGCGCTGGTCCAATTAACTTCGAGACAAAACTGAGCCGTGCTAAGTTCCAAGATCTTACCAAGCACCTTCTTGCTCGTACCGAAGGACCACTTAAAAGAGCATTAGCTGATGCAAAATTAACAGCCAATGATATTGACGAAGTTCTCTTAATCGGTGGTTCAATCAGAATGCCGGCCGTTCAAGAATTAGTTAAGAAACTAACTGGCAAAACACCCAATTTATCAATCAACCCCGACGAAGCCGTCTCGGTTGGTGCCGCTATTCAAGGTGGCATTGTTGCCGGCGACGTCAAAGACGTGGTATTACTTGATGTCACACCTTTAACCTTGGGAATTGAAACTCTCGGTGAAGTTATGACTCCGCTCATTACGAGAAATACGACGATTCCGACAACCAAATCGCAAATCTTTTCGACAGCAGCTGATAATCAGCCGGCGGTTGACATTATGGTCTATCAAGGTGAAAGGCCAATGGCAAAAGACAACAAATTGCTTGGTCACTTCCAACTAACAGGCATTAAACCGGCGCGCCGTGGCGAACCACGCATCGAAGTTACCTTCTCAATCGACGTTAACGGCATTGTTAAAGTATCAGCCAAAGATTTAGATACGCAAAAAGAACAGCAAATCACCATTTCCGGCACGAGCGGTCTTTCCAAAGCCGATATCGATCGGATGATTCGCGAGGCTGAAGAAAATCGCGAAGCTGATGAAAAGCGCAAGGAAGAAGTCGAAATCAAAAACAAAGCCGAACAATACATCGCTAGTATCGATCAAGCTTTAGCTGAAAAAGGTGAAAGCCTTGAAGCGACGCAGAAAGAACAAACAACCAAACTTCGCGATGAACTTAAAGCGGCTCTTGACGCTAACGACATTGACACCTTACGCAATCGTTTAAGCGAACTCGAACAAGCGGCTGCGATGATGGCAAGTGCGGGAGCCAATGCCCCTCACGCTGAGGCTGGTGCCGGTCCTGATGCTGGCGCAGGCGATAACGGCAAAAACGGTGATGATGTTATCGATGCCGATTTCACCGAAAAGAAAAACTAATCAAATATTCACATTCACGAGCGTAGGGGCATAAGCCCCTTCGCTTTAATAGTAAAGGAGACTTATGGCCACGAAACGCGACTATTATGAAGTTCTCGGTCTTAAAAAGGGAGCGAGCAAAGACGAAATTAAGTCGGCTTATCGCCGTTTAGCAAAAAAATATCACCCAGATATTAATAAAGAAGCCGGTGCCGAAACAAAATTTAAAGAAGTTCAAGAGGCATACGACATCCTTTTTGACGATAATAAACGGTCGACTTATGATCAATTCGGTCATGCTGCTTTTGAACAAGGAACTTCAAGTGGCGGCAATCCCTTTTCGGGCGCTGGTTTCAGCGGTGCGGGTTTTGGCGATATAAATCTCGGCGATATTTTTAACTCATTTATGGGTGGTGGCACTAGTCGTCGTGTCGATCCGAGTGCACCGCGAAGAGGCGATGACACACTAATGCGAATCCGTATCGAATTCATGGATGCAATTAATGGACGCAAATATACGATTCCTGTTTCCTATGATGAAACTTGTTCATCGTGTGGTGGAAGCGGAGCTCATAGTGCCAAAGATATTCACACTTGTAGCAACTGTCACGGCAAAGGCTATGTTCGCACGCAGCAAAGGACATTATTTGGCATCATGGAAGGCCAAACGACATGTCAAGTGTGTGGTGGAACGGGCAAAGTTATCGATAATAAGTGCAATACTTGTAGCGGTAAAGGTTATAACCGCGTAAAGCGCGATATCGATGTTAATGTACCAGCAGGTATAAACTCCGGCCAGCAAATTCGCATACAAGGCCGAGGCGGAAGAGGAGCCAATGGTGGACCAAATGGTGACCTTTTTATCGAGATTATGGTTAATCCTCATTCTCATTTCAAACGTGACGGGAATAATATTCACATTACAATTCCGGTTAGCTTTGTTGATGCCACCCTCGGAACAACAATTGAAGTTCCAACCGTTTATGGTGATGTCGAAGTAAAAATTCCCGCCGGTACACAACCAGATAATATCCTTAAACTCAAAGGTAAGGGCATTAAAGATATGCGAAGCGGAAATCCTGGCGATGAATTCATTCATTTGGATATCAAAACACCAAAGAATCTCAGCAAGAAGCAAAAGGATCTGCTCGAAGCTTATCGACAAAGTGAAGGAAATGGCGATAACGTCTTTCAAAAATTCCGCAAGGCATTTAAGAAGTAAGTACAAGAGGCTCAATAGAGTCTCTTTTTCATAGATTATATTTTTTCGTGTGATAATATATTTATGATTGTGAGGAAAACAAATGAACAAATACATGAGAATGGCCATTAATGAAGCTCGCAAAGGCATTCGTAGCGGACACGGCGGACCGTTTGGCAGTGTGATTGTCAAAGACGGTCTTGTTATCGCTAAAGGACATAACCAAGTTATCAAAAATCAAGATCCGACTTGCCATGGCGAGATGATGGCGATTCATAAGGCGTGCAAAAAATTAGGAACATTCGACTTAAACGGTTGTGAACTATACACAACTGCTGAACCATGTCCGATGTGTCTAGGCGCCATTTTATGGGCAAATATTTCCAAAGTTTATTTCGGATGTAATATTGTCGATACCGAGGATATCGGTTTTCGCGACAAAGTCTTTTACGAAATTAACGAATCCGGAAAAAAAGACGAATTAGTTATCGAACTCGATCGTAAACAATGTTTAAAATTGTTTGAAGAATATAAGAATATCAAAGATAAACATCATTATTAATATGAAGAAATTTTGGGCTACTATCACTTCGATGTTCACTAACGCGAAGACCGAACACCTTTATAGTGTCAACGGCCGCGTCCCTTTAATAAAAGCGATTCCCTTTGGTTTACAACATGTTCTTTCAATGTTCGTGGCCAATATCACGCCGGTCATCATCGTTTTTAGTCTTGCCGCAGATCCTGAACTTACTGCTCAGGCGATTCGTGGCGCAATTTTTATGGCTGGAATCGGAACGATTACGCAAGTGACAATTGGATCACGACTTCCGGTTGTGGTCGGCACATCTTTTACTTTTGTAAGCGCGTTAGTCGCTATCGGAAACCCTGGTTCAATTTTTGGAGCTCTAATTGTCGGTGGCATCCTCATTGCGATACTCGGCATCTTTGCTAAATATTGGCGCAAATTAATTAAACCGATAGTCCCGGCCGCTGTTGTGCTAGCAATCGGCTTATCCCTTTTATCAGTTGGTAGTGCCCAGTTTTTTGGTGGTTCTACTTATTTAAGTAATGTTGTAAATGGTCTAGCCAGCAAAGATTTATTGTGGCAATACGCATTAGTTGCCTTTATCACTCTTTCAACGGCTGTTGCTTGGAACATCTTTGTGAAAGGCGTTTGGAAAAATCTCGCTATTCTTGTGGCGATGGTCGTTGGTTATTTAGTGTCTTTTGCTTTTCCAAACATGGTCGATCTCAGTTCAATTGCGAGCAGTGGCATTATCGCTCTTCCTTCTTTTATTGATTTTTCTTCGCTTCGTTTTGAACTTGTACCTATTCTCATCGTTACGATTTCATATATTGCTTCTTCAGTTGAATGTATTGGTGACACAACGACATTATCGCGCATGGGTTTAGGTCGCGATCCGACTAATCGTGAGATATCAGGAGCGATTACGGCTGATGCCGCCAATAGCGTCGTCGGAGCTTTGTTTGGTTCTTTACCGCTGACGACCTTCTCACAAAATGTCGGCATTGTCGCGCAAACCAAGGTTGTCAATCGTTATACGATTTTTATCGGCGCCTTATTCTTAGTCGTCGCCAGTTTATTTCCGCCGATTGCTAACTTATTAATTACCATCCCCGAACCCGTTCTCGGTGGGTGTATGCTCATTTTGTTTGGTTCTATTGCCGTTGTCGGCATGCAGATGGTTGCCGAAATAGGCTTTGATTCAAAGACCATCCTCGTTTTGTCGATTTCTTTAACACTTGGTTTTGGAATCACATTAGTGTCTGATTTCTATAAAGTTCTCGACTCGTTTGGTTTTGAATATCTATCGGTCATCTTTGCTAGTCCAATCCTTAATATGTTCGTTATCTCAATGATATTGAGTTATGTTATTCCAGATAAGAAAAAGAAGTCAATCCTTGTTCCGCCACCCGTCGACACTGGTGAACAAGTCGAATTAAGTAACGACGAGCATAACGATAAGTAAATTATTCTGCCTCGATAACAGGTATAATTTCGTCTATTAAATAAATTTTTTAGTCACGGAAATGATGCTTAGGCTGAACGCGGTTACAAATATGTTATTTGTGAGCATTCATTTTCTATTTATGTGCTATACTACATAATTGAGTTACTGATATGCCATATTGTCGCAATTGTCATCAAAAAATCGAACGCATGAATAAGGAGTTTTGTCCTTATTGCGGAACGCCACGTCCTCTTCAAGGCGTTTCTTTAGAAACGATGGATATTACCAAAGCAATTCCGACCTTGGCAAGTAATGAAAAACTACCCCGTGTCAGATCAAGAAAAGTGGCGGCACTTCTCGCCACTATAGCAGGATTATTCGGGGTTCATGGTTTTTATATGAAAAAGCCTCAACTTGGACTGACTTTCATTTTAATCAGTGTCTTTTTGATTGGTGGAATTGGCACATTGTTATTTTTCTTTGTTCTTAAATCATCTATTTGGGCCTTTTTGATTCCCATCTTTACTCAAATTGTTTTTCAATGTATATTTGCTTTTTTTCTATATAAGAAAGAAGATTTAAAAGATGGTAATGGAGAATTGATGCGCTGATGCAAAGATACTTTGGAGAAGTTTTTGAAGGCCGCGCCATCCTATCTGAGGGTGACGTTTTCCATCTTACCAAAGTTATGCGTTGTAAAATCGGCATGGAAATCGAAATTGTTTCCGATGGTCACGTCTTTTTATCACGTGTTGAAAAAGTAAAACCATTATCAATAAAAGTCTTAAAACAAGTGATTGAAGATCACGAACTAAGTAGCGACATCATCTTGATCATGGCGCCTTTAAAAGGCGACAAGACCGAATTAGTCTTACAAAAAGCAACTGAACTCGGTGTTCATCAAATTGTATTAGTAAATACTTCGCGAACCATTGTTAAATTTAAAACAAACGATATCATCACTAAATTATCGCGATACCAACGCATTTTAAAAGAAGCTGCCGAACAATCGCAACGCGTTTTCGTTCCGACGATTAGTTATCTTGAATCCTTTAAAAAAATTATTTCGATTCGCGCTCATCACAAATTGTTGGCCTACGAATTACAAAGCGGACCGACGACAGTACTAAATAAAGCTCTCAAACAAATAAAAAAGAAAGATCGAGTGGCAGTGATAATTGGTCCCGAAGGAGGATTTTCTAGCGAAGAAGTGGATGAAGCTAAGACAATGGGTTATCTTCCTATCTCCTTGGGCAAACGCATCTTGCGAGCTGAGACGGCTTCAATATATGCTTTAAGTGTCATCGCCCATCATTTGGAAAGTTAAAATGAATTTATATCAAGTCCTCGAACAAAACCAACGTTTCAAAGGCTTCGTCGATAGCGATGAAAATCTTTTCTTCCTCAAAAATCGTCTCGTTTTGGAACGGTTTCCAATGTATAAACACTTGGCCCTAGCAAATAGTGATTTTGAAATCATTCGCGCCAATATCATCATTCGCGCAATCAAAAATAAAAAAGTCATCGAAGAAGCGGTGCGCTTTGCCTCGGAAAATAATATATTAAAGCACGGAAAGAATTTATCTTTTTTCCGTAAGTTTATCCGCGAGAAAATCGTTGATATTCCCTTTGCAAACGATGATAAACTCCGTCTTTATGTACCAATCTTTAATCGTGTTATTAACCAGATTTATTCGGAGGATTTTGAAAAATTACTCCTTTCGCCATACGATAAGTTGGTTGATGATTTCGAAACATTAGTTATTGATCCTTTTGAGCTTTATAATTTTCGAATTTACGATTCGCTTTTTACGCAGTTTGTCAAAGTGTATAGCAATCAGGAAATCATGGCGGTATTTCATTATGATTTTCAAGCAATTTATTTTATTGATAAGCAAGGGCGTCTCGACAATAAAATCGCCTTGTTCGATCGCGGAATCCGCCAGCCAGATTTTCATCATATTCTCGAGCGGATTCGCCCCGTCATCGCCGCATACGTGGCTCACGATAAAGAAGCGATGTTAACTGCTCTTGTCGAGAAAAAATTGGTTTCGGAAAAACTGATTAGCCGTTTGAGAAGTCAAGACTATCAATTTCGAATGTCGCTAATTAGAAAGATCAAATAATGCTATTTACCATTTTTACTTTGGGCTGCAAGGTCAACACCTATGAAAGCGATGCTGTTCGCGAACTTTTTTTAACGGAAGGTTGGCGTGAAGCACAAGATGAGCAAATCCCTGATTTAGTCGTTATCAACACGTGTACAGTCACGGGCATGGCTGCTAAAAAATCGCGTCAGCACATTCGCAAATTTCGTAATGCTTTCCCTCAGGCTTTGCTCGTCGTGATGGGCTGTTATTCACAAGAAGAAGGCTCAACTGTCATCGAAGAATGTCGAGCCGATATTATTATCGGGACAACACATCGCCGCGAAATCGTCTCGTTTATTAAAGAAGCACTTAAACAAAGAAAACCAAATGTTGTTATTGATAATAATTATCGCGCTTTTGAATACGAGGAAATCGCGACTCTTTTTCAGCCTCTTACTTCGCGAGCTTTCGTTAAAATTCAAGATGGCTGCGATAACTTTTGTTCCTATTGCATCATCCCTTATGTTCGCGGAAAATCGCGGAGTCGGAAGCCTCAAGAAGTCATCAAAGAGATAGCAAGTTTGGTCAACAATGGTTATCAAGAAATTGTGATTACCGGTATTCATACCGGAGGTTACGGAAAGGATTTGCCTAACTATGGCTTTTCAAAATTAATCGAGGATATTTTTCATAGTGTCCCTAACTTATATCGCCTGCGAATCAGTTCCATCGAAGCGACAGAAATTGATGATCATTTTTTGCATCTTCTTTCGCGTCAGCAAAATATCGCCAATCACCTTCATATTCCTTTACAAAGTGGGTCAGAATCAGTCCTCGCAAGAATGAATCGACGCTATCATCTTTTTGAATTTGCCGAGACGATTGCCCGCATCAGAAAAGTTCGTCCCGATATCGCCATCACAACCGATGTCATCGTGGGCTTCCCCGGCGAAACGGAAGAAGAATTCAAAGAAACTTATGAATTTATTAAGCGAATCGAGTTTGCCGAGTTACATGTTTTTCCGTTCTCAGCCCGAGAAAATACGGCAGCTTTTAAAATGGCCAATCAGATTGAAGCTACAACGAAGAAAAAACGCGTTAATGAGCTGTTGGAATTATCCAAACGATTGCAAAGCAAATACTCAGAAAAATACTATGGTCAAGTCCTCGATGTTCTTTTTGAAGATTATAGTAGCGATACCAAGACGTATCGTGGCCATGCTTCTAACTATCTCGAAGTTCATGTCCCGAGTCCAACTAACCTTGAAGGTAAATGCCGACAAATTATCTATCAGGGGCCTTGGAATTCAACATTAAAAAGCGATTGATTGTTAACTATTTCCTATTGACTTACGTTAGTAATAGATTATAATTAACGAGCCTACATAAGGAGAAAACACTATGGCCGTACCATTTAGAAGAACATCAAAAACGAAAAAAAGAATGCGCCGGACGCATCAAAAATTAGAAGTTGAAGGCTTAGTTGCTTGCTCAAATTGCGGAGCAACGATCAAAGCTCATAACATCTGCCCACAATGCGGATATTATGATGGTAAAAAGGTTCTTACCACCAAAAAAGCTAAAGCTAGCGAAGAAAAAGCCGCCGAAAAACCAGGCAAAGCCAAAAGCAAATAAACCTTTGGCTAAAACATGATAAAATAAGTTTCGGAGGAAAAGACCATGGAATACAACAAACTCATCGATCATACTTTGCTTAAATCAGATGCATCATTAGCCGCTGTCGCCACATTATGTGACGAGGCCGCCCAACATGAATTCATGTCAGTATGTGTGAATCCCTGCTTTGTACCTGTTGCTAAAAAATTGTTAGAAGGAACCGATGTCAAGGTTTGTACCGTAATTGGATTCCCATTAGGAGCAACCCTTCCGGATGTCAAAGTCTTTGAAACAAAACGTTCGGTTGAATTAGGTGCCGATGAAATTGATATGGTCATCAATGTTTCGATGGCTAAAGCTCATGATTATGATTTTATCGCCAACGAGATCAACATGGTTAAAATCGCTTGCCAAGGTAGACTCTTAAAAGTTATTCTTGAAACTTGTCTACTGACAAACGAAGAAATCGTTCAATGCTGCCGTGCAGCTGTTAAAGCTGGAGCTGACTTTGTTAAAACATCAACCGGTTTCTCAATCGGCGGTGCAACGACAGAACACGTTAGACTAATGCGTGACACAGTTGGACCTCAAATTGGTGTTAAAGCTAGTGGTGGTATCCGCTCTAAGGAAGACCTTGAAAAAATGGTCGCTGCCGGAGCGAGCCGCATCGGAACTTCTTCCGGTGTTAAAATTGTCACTCAATAACTTGTTACTTAATCGATATATTTGCGAAGGGAGGTGTGAACATGCCAAAAACAGTCGTCCGAGATAACGAATCTCTTGATGAAGCGCTACGTCGTTTTAAGCGTCAAGTCAACAAGGCGGGCACACTTCAGGAAGCTCGCAA
>Ga0265294_10003741_pt1 | contig 19269 bp, 17 predicted proteins | sample MunlanPumphouse3_FD_192504 | JGI IMG/M metagenome (GOLD analysis project Ga0265294, IMG submission 192504) | Groundwater microbial communities from a municipal landfill in Southern Ontario, Canada - Pumphouse #3 | ecosystem: Environmental > Aquatic > Deep subsurface > Groundwater | place...
GCCGAACTTCAGACTCTTATGGGCAGCCGAAAGACTGGTGGGGTCGAATATTTCACCATTGGCAGTAAGACTCTCGCTTTTGTCACTGGTGTACCAGGATGCTATCCCTTTTTCTATTACCGTACCGGGCTGCAACTTCTCTTCCTCTTCAGCAAAGAGGAAGCTTGAACAAAGAAGCACCACTACTAGCAAAGCAATCAATCGTTTCATACTCAAGAGTATACGCTCTCGCTCTTTGTTTTGGCAACCAGCAGTTGAACTCATGGCTGTCTTTCCACTATAATCGACGGTTATGAGCGAAAAGAACGTATCTACACATTGGGCGGATATATACGCCGACAAGATTATTCGTGAGAAAGGGGAAAAGGAGCACTATACCTGTGCTTCCGGCATTACCCCTTCTGGCACAGTCCATATAGGAAACTTCCGGGAGATCATCTCGGTTGAGCTGGTGGTGAGAGCCCTTCGTGAGAAAGGCAAAAACGTCCGCTTCATCTACAGCTGGGATGACTATGACGTATTCAGGAAGGTTCCCAAGAACATGCCTGAGCCAGAAATGCTTTCCACCTACCTCCGTAAACCCATTACCCTCGTTCCCGATACCCTTGGCCGGGCCGAGAACTATGCGCGTGGAAACGAGCAGGATGTAGAGCGCATCCTTCCCGCTGTTGGGGTTGAGCCTGAGTACATCTACCAGGCAAAGCGGTACCGCGCAAGTGAGTACGCCCAAGGAATGCGCCTTGCCCTTGAAAAGCGTGATGAGATCCGAGCCATCCTTGATGAGTTCAGGACTGAACCGTTGGAGAAGGATTGGTGGCCAATCTCTGTCTTCTCCAACTTCACCGACAAGGATACCACCACCGTGCTCGATTGGGACGGCGAGTGGAACATCACCTACCGGGACGATGAGACCGGCCAGACGGAAACCGTCGACCTCAGGACCACCAGCTGTGCAAAGCTGCCATGGCGTCTTGACTGGCCGATGCGTTGGGCACATGAGCAGGTGGATTTTGAACCCGCAGGCAAGGATCACCACAGTGAAGGTGGTTCCTTCGACACCTCCCGCAAGATGGTCCAGGTATTTGGTGGGGAAGCACCTGTTTCCTTCCAGTACGACTTCATCAGCATCAAGGGACGGGGTGGAAAGATCTCCTCATCCAGCGGAGAGGTCGTCTCACTCTATGATGTCCTGGAAGTCTATACCCCTGAGGTTGCCCGCTACATGTTCGCCGGAACCCGGCCGAACACAGAGTTTGCCATCTCCTTCGACCTCGATGTCCTGAAGATCTATGAGGACTATGATACCTGTGAGCGAATCTATTTCGGCTTGCAGGAAGTGAATGAGAAGCGCAAGGCAAAAGAGAAGCGGATCTACGAACTCAGCCAGGTGAAGGGTGTTCCCTCCGAACCCAGCTACCAAATCCCCTTCCGCCACCTCTGCAACCTCTTGCAGCTCCATGAAGGGGACATTGAAAGGGCAATTTCAACCTTGGACGAAATGACCGACAGCCAGAGGGACAGACTCAGGGTTCGCTGTTCATGCGCCTGGAACTGGATCACCACCTTTGCTCCGGAGGACTTCAAGTACCGCCTTTCCAATGAGAATGACCCCTTGGTAGAGCTTACTGACCAAGAGAAGGCTGCAGTGTACGCGCTTCGTGAGGTGGTCAAGGTTATGGACCAGATCGAGGACAAGGAGTATACCACTCGCCTCTATGACTCAGCAAAGGACAATGGCCTGGACACCGGTGCCTTCTTCAAGCTGATCTACCGCATCATGATCGGGAAAGACCGGGGACCAAAACTTGGACCCTTCCTCCAGACCTGCGGTAAGGAGAAAGTGCTTTCAATCCTTGGGCGATACTAAACTACTTGGATATATGGTTTGCAGGGAGCTTTCTGAGCTCCCTGTCGCCGTTTTAAGACCAGAGAGAATAGGAGTTTTAGATGAATGTTTTAATGATCAACACAAGTCCACACGAGAATGGTTGCACCAATCGTGCATTGCAAGAGGTATCCTCTGTATTGAAACAGTGGAATATTGACAGTGAGATTCTCTGGATCGGAAAAGGTTCCCTGCATGGATGCACTGACTGTGGGTACTGTTTTAAGCATGGTTCATGTGTATTCACCGATGATTCGGTCAATGAAGCTGCAAAGAAAGCGGTGAAGGCTGACGCCCTTGTATTGGGATCGGCAGTACACTACGCCTCTGCCGCCGGGGCAGGCAGCGCTTTTCTTGATAGGATGTTTCGTGTTGCATCAAAGCAGATGGCACTCAAGCCGGGGGCCGCTGTGGTCTCCTGCAGGCGGGGTGGGGCAAGCGCCACCTTCGACCAGTTGAACAAGTACTTCACCATCAGCCAGATGCCGGTGGTCTCCTCTACCTATTGGAACAGTGTTCATGGCAACACGGTCGAGGAAGTGGAACAGGACCTGGAAGGACTGCAGGTTATGCGCTATCTGGGGGCAAACCTTGCTTGGTTGCTCTCCTGCATTGATGCAGGCAAAGACACCGTGAAGAAGCCTGTTCCAGAAAAACGCATAGCCACCAATTTTATTCGCTAGCGGAGAATCCGGTCCAGGATGATGGAGTTGTTTCTCCACTTGTCCTGGGCTTTGACCCTGAGGTCGAGTCGCAGTTTCTTTCCGGGGAAGATATCGCGGATCTCGGGCTCTGCACCCTTACGAATCTTTGCGATGCCCACTCCTCGCTTACCTACCACAATACCCTTCTGCGTATCGCGTTCGACCACGATGAATGCCCGCACCCAAACCGTATTGTTTTCCTCACTGTATTCAATGTCGGCTATCTCGACATAGATTGCATGAGGGATCTCCTCGGTCACCAAGTTGATCGCCTTCTCACGGATGATCTCACTGATACGGAATTCAAGGTTCTGGTCGGTATATGCATCGGCAGGGTAGAGCAATTCACCCTCTGGTGCATGCTTGAACAGCTCGATGAGGATCTCATCGACCCCTTCATCGAGTTTTGCAGAGGCTCCCAGCACAGTTTTTCCGGGCAACATCTCTTCAAGGAATGCCTGGGCTTCTGCTAATTCACTTTCCTTGAGGATGTCACTCTTGTTGATGACACAGATAACCGGGGTTTTTAACTTGGCAATATGGGAGGCAAGAGCTTTCTCCTCTTCTCCTGCACTGCGCTTGGCATCAATGATATAGAGTACTGCATCGTTCTCTTCGAGGGTCTTCAGCGCAGTCTCTTGCAGGCGCTTGTTCAACGTTTTTTCACTGAGGTGGAAACCAGGTGTATCGGTGAAGATCAACTGTCCCCTCTCGTCGGTATAGATACCCCTGATTGCATTCCTGGTGGTCTGCGGGGTACTGGCGGTAATGGAGACCTTCATCTCACAAATCGTATTGAGCAGGGTGCTCTTTCCAGCTGATGGTCTGCCTATAATGGCAACCGTAGCACATTTCATACACTGTTCTCCTAATTAATGGCCTCAGTATACTGTTTCATATCCTTTCTGCCTACATCCCCTCTTTCTTACCTGCTATGCCTTTGCAAGAATGAGAGTATGTGTGTATACTTGCTTTGATGTTCTACATCAAAACCAGTTTGAGTGAGGGGCACATGCCACAAGAAGAAGAAAAAAAGCCTGCAACGCAGGATCCACAGATACAGGAAAAACTCCTAAAAACCCGTTCCATCCTTCTCTCGGGAGAGATTGACAAGGAGAGCGCAGAGTCGGTCATCAAGCAGATGCTTATCCTTGAAGGAGAGAGCGATGAACCGATCAAGATTTTCATCAACAGCCCCGGTGGGGATGTCGATGCAGGCTATGCAATCTTTGATATGGCTCGCTTCATCACTGCTCCCGTTACCATGATCGGGATGGGCTTGGTGGCAAGTGCTGCTGCCTTGGTCCTTTTGGCTGTTCCCAAGGAACAGCGTATTGCACTCCCCAATTCCACCTACCTCATCCACCAACCGATGAGCGGCATGAAAGGGGTTGCAACCGATATTGAGATTCACGCCCAGCATCTTGAGAAGCTGCGTGAGAAACTTGACAAGCTGATCGCACAGGAGACAGGCAAGAGCCTTGAGGAAGTGCGAAGCGATACCGAACGGGATCATTGGCTTAGTGCGGATGAAGCACAGAGCTATGGTCTAGTCAGCAGAATTGTTAAACAACGGAGTGAATTGTAACTACTCATGCCCAAGACAAGATTCCTCAGTGAAAAAGAAAAGACACTGGGAAGAAAACATATGTATCGCCAGGAGCTGTATAACGGTGTTGCCTACAGCCTCCTTGGCGATACAATTGTTTATTTGCTCGCGATTTATTTTGGAGCCAGCAACATCGCCCTTGGCTATATAGCTTCCGCAAGTTACATTGCTGGAATTGTACTTCCCTTTGTCCCCCAGGTTTTCAAGGGAAGGAACCAGGTAAAGGTACAGACACTTGTGTGGATTCTCCGTGGGCTTGTCTCACTCGGGTATCTGGGGCTTTTCTTCATCAGTGGGGACTGGGCAGTGATTCTTCTGCTCTCGGTCTACACCCTGTTCAATGTGTTCAGGATGATCGGTATTGCCCTCATTGACTCAACGCTCAAGAGCATCAGCAGTATTGCCAACCGAGGAAAGGTTGTTGCCAATGTGAATGCAGCCTACCAGAGTTCGTCTCTGGTGGTTCGATGTATCTCCGCCTTGGTTCTGGGTATTGAACGGTTCAGTGGTTTAGTTGGTCTGGTGACCATGCAGATCCTTGGAGTGTTGGTGAACTTCATGGCGAGCCATGAGATGGCACGCATCCCCAGCCGCAGTACGGTTGATTACAAGAAAGGAAGAGGCGTATTCGTCCTTCTTAAGGAAGCTATGAAGCAGGCTGCCTTCAGCAGAAGGCTTTACCTGAGATGGCTATCCACAGCTGTGGCCGTTGTCTTTGCTCTTACCACCCCATTCCTTCGTGTTGAACTGGGGCTGTCCAACTCGCTTGTGCTTGTCTATTCGGTTGTGCTGGGTGTATCGGTCATGGCCGCTAGTTTTATCAGCAAACAGTTCTCCGACCGTTTGGGCAGCCGTCCTTTGGTGCTCTTCTCCACGATATTCTCTCTCTTCTTTTTCATGGCCTGGGCCTTGATTGCTCCAGAGGCAAACCCCATATGGTTCTTTGTCCTTGGATTTTTCACCAACTTCTTTATTGCCTTGATCAGCATGCTTGTCTATCGCTTGATCACCCAGGTGATGCCTGATGATGAGACGGTTGCATTCAACTCAATGGTTAATTTCTTCATTGCCATCGTAGCATTCGTTGTTGGACTGGTTAGCGGTCTGCTGGGTGATTTGGGACATATTTCCAAGGATCTGTTTGTCGTAAATGGAATGGTTGCCGGAAACGGATATACCCTGGTGTTCGTCTTTGCCATACTGCTTACCGCTGTGGAAATCTTGGTGGCTTCCAGGCTGCAGGAATATGGTGCATACACTTCACAACAGGCAGCACAAGTAATTTTCAGTATGCATGGACTTAGGGCAGTTTCCATGATCGAGAAGCTCGAGAGGACCCTGGACCCCGCCAAGCGTAGATTTCTGATGCTCTCCCTCGGGGGGAACTTGAACAATCTTGCCACTAGCGAGCTCCGAATGATCCTCCGTAGTCCCTTTTCCCCTGACAAACGTGATGCGGTGAGGGCTCTTGGTGACCGCCCGAGAAAAGCGTTGCTTGATGACCTGATCATTGTTGCACAAGACGATGACTCTTACGTCCAGCTTGATGCCATCGCCTCCCTGGGTGCATATAGAAAGGAAGAGAAGGCTAAGAATGCCTTGGTTAACCTTATGCTCCATGGTAGGTGGTCGTCGGTTCGCTCGATGGCCAGCAAATCCCTTGCCCATATTACCGAGGGTACTGAGTACCTGCCGCTGGTAAACGAGCTGAGCCATTCAGCGAAGCATATTGATGAAATAATCGACTATCTTATCGCCAAGCGTTTCATGGACAAGGAAGGAACGTTCTACCAGGAGTTCTTCATCTCGGTTGAGCAGGGACGTAGTGCCACCTTCCGCCAGACCCGCTATGCGGTCATTGCCACCTTCCTGAAGTTTGGATCCCCCCGGCTTTCCCATCTGTATGAACAGATGAATATGGGGTATCCAAAGGACTTCCTCTCTCCCTTCCTCTCGGAGGCAAGGGACCTGGATCAGATCGACCAAGCATACAAAACAGTTCTTTCCTACTTTGAAAAGAAGGAATGGGATGCGCTCAGGTCTTTCTGCATGGATATCCTGGAGAGCAGTGATGTCTCGTTCGATCCTTGCTTTGAGAATCTCAAGCAAGGGTTGCTGAAGGCAAAGGAGATGGACATCGAAGCCTTCGATGAACAGGATGCGGTTGCCATGCTCTATTTCAGTTATTCATTGGGTAAAAACGCACAGAACTGAAGCAGTAGTGGAACATCGTGCTCTTAAGGAGCATGATGATCCTATTGCTCACTATTTCCCTGTTCCTGTTTTCTGGATGCGATGCAACCATATCAGCGGATGAGAAGACCTTCTCTGTGCTCTCCTATAATGTACAGAATCTCTTTGATGCAACAATTGACGGTTCTGAATATGAGGAGTACCAAGACCCGGATAGCTGGGATGAAGGCTCCTATCGTCTTCGACTCAAGACACTTGCAAATGTACTGCTGAACCGTTCCCTTGCACTTCCTGATGTCATCGTGCTGCAGGAAGTGGAAGGATCCAATGTTGTACATGATCTCTTGTACCACCATCTTTCCCGTAAGGGATATCGTTGGTATGCGGTCAGTAAAGGAGAAGACAGCCCGATTGCTGTGGCAATCATCAGCAGGCATCCTGTCTCGGACTCTGTGGTACATGCAGCTCCTGGGTGCAGGCCGTTTTTGGAAGCGAGTATTGAGACCGGCAGGGGGAATGTGGTGGTCTTTGCCTTGCACGCCAAGAGCAGAATCGGAGGAGATGAGGAGACTGAGGAGAGGCGAATTGCCCTCTCAGGGGCTCTTGCAATGGCTGCAAAGGGTCATGAAGGGACACTGACCTTGCTCTGCGGGGATTTCAATGAAAATCCTGATGCAGTATGGGATGCCGGAGGAAGGCAGACCGCTTTGGTGGATATCTCATACCCACTGAGCAACCAATTCATACAGGATGGCTCTCTCGCTGTTACCGGTGAAAAGAACAAGGTTGGCCCCTCACAGTGGTATAGCCCCTATCTGGATTCCCAATACGAGTTCCTCTCTCCTCCAGGCAGTTGTTGCTGGACAGGGCAGTGGCACCGCTATGACCAGATACTTGGCAATGGCTACCTCTTTGATGGATTGGGCTGGGAGTATGACGCGTTCTCCATCTGTGGGCTTCCATCCCTGCTGAAGAGTGATGGTACCCCCTATGGGTGGGATTTCAAGATAAAAAATGGGGTCAGCGACCACCTTCCGGTTTTGCTGACCCTCACTCGTCGTTAGACGCTTCAACTGTTCTTGGGGAACTTCAACTCATAGAAAATCTGTTCAAGTTCCAGGGCAATATTGATGTTATGCACCACGGGGGAGCGTCCATCTTCCTGTTTTTGTGCCTTGAGCGTGATGGGGCTGAAGTTCAGGATACCCATAACCCCTGCTGTGAGTAGTCTCTCATAGCTATCCTGTGCAGCCTGCTCAGGAACGGTGATAATGCCTGCGGTAACCTCGAGTGCCTCGACAACTTCATCAATCCTGCTGATGGGGTAGATGGGCACGGGATGGGATGCATCGCTGTATACCAAGGGGTCACTGTCAAAGCCTGCGACTATCCTGATACCATCAGGTTCAAAGCCATTATAGTGCATCAAGGCCTTCCCGATTCTTCCGCAACCTACGATGATACAGTTCTGACTGTCTCCTTTCCCGAGGATCTCACCCAAACCTTTGAGCAGATCATGGATCTCATACCCACCGCGTTTCTGGCCATGGATGCCCAACTGGGAGAAATCCTTGCGTACGATGGCCGCCGAAACGCCTGCTGCATCGGCAAGGTTGTGGGCAAACACTTTCTCAAGTCCGATAGTCTTGAGACGATTAAGCGAGCGATAGTATCGAGTGATCCGTATCAGCTGGTCATTGTTCATGGTAAAATCTCCTATTTATGTGAAATAATGTACATTAACTCGAATAATTGGTCAATATACTTCAATTAAAATCCTTTACTCCCTTGGAAAAAAGAATTTATAGGGAAATAGATATGTACAAACTCTTTGGAAAAGTGTTAGGATACCCTAAAACGTAAATTGGGTACTGGAGGTTACATGTCGGACATTAACGAAGTCACGTTCTCACCCGAATTGGTAGCATTCATCAAGGAATGGAAAACCAAGCAGGGTAATCTCATTATGGTGCTCCACAGGGTACAACAAGAGCATGGCTACATCTCCCGCGAAGCGGCTGATAAGGTAGCGGATTTGCTTGATGTGCCTTTGGCAACCATCTGGGGTGTCGTAACATTCTACCACTTCTTCAAGCTGACCAAGCCTGGCAAGCACAACATTCAGGTGTGCATGGGTACGGCCTGCTATCTCAAGGGTGGTCAGGCGATCATTGACGAGTTGGATAAGCAACTGAATTTGCCGGTAGGAGCAGTAACAGAAGATGGAATCTTCTCCTTGGAGGCGGTGCGTTGTGTCGGTTGCTGCGGGCTTGCCCCGGTCATGACCGTTGGTGGAGAGGTTTTCGGTAAGGTCACCAAGGACCAAGTTGCCGGAATCATCGCGAAGTTCAGATAAAGGAGAGAGGTATCTCTCTATGCATATCTGCATCGATGACTATCTGTTGGATATCGTACAGAACTCGTTTGAGGCAGGCAGTTCCCTGGTGGAACTCACCTTCGCTGAGACGGGAACCAAGCTTTTCTGTGAGATACGAGACAACGGAAAGGGAATGAGTGCAGAAATCCAGAGACGTGTGCTGGACCCGTTCTATTCAGATGGGGAGAAGCACAAGAAGCGAAAGGTCGGACTGGGCTTGCCGTTTCTCTCTCAGGCATGTGATGCCTGTGATGGGACCTTTGTCCTGCAGTCGGAAGAGGGGATTGGAACCTCGGTTTCCTTCTCTTTCCGCCTGGACCACATAGATGCCCCTCCTATGGGGAATGTGGCTTCCACTTTCCTGGCACTACTCAGCCATCCTCTCTGTGAAGAGCTGGTGATTGAGCGGAGTCTGGAAACAGGGAAAGGCGGAGACCGTTATACGCTTCGAAAAAGCGAGCTTGAAGCGGTCCTTGGACCATTTGAGACCAGCGGTACATTGGCACTGCTCAGGCAGTACCTTTCCTCTCAGGAGGAAGAGCTGGAACAGTACCGCGAAGAGAATTTGCTGGATATGCACAGAAGAAATACGTCACCTTCCAGACAATAGGAGATGTGAACATGGCTAAAATGACACTTGAAGAGCTGAGAAAGCTCCGTGAAAAGAAGCAGAATGAGATCCAGAAGCGCGATATCGAGGGCAAGGATGCCCGTATTATCGTTGGCATGGGGACCTGTGGTATTGCAGCCGGCGCAAAACCGGTACTTGATACCTTTCTTGAAGTCCTCGACGAGAAGAAAATAGACAATGTCTCGGTCACCCAGACCGGATGCATGGGACTGTGCTATGTGGAGCCGACCATTGAGGTCATTGTTCCTGGTATGCCCGATGTTATCTATGGAAAAGTGGATGTAGAGACGGCACGCAAGATAGTTGAGCAGCATATTATCGGGAAGCAGCTGGTAACCGACCATATGTTCGATCGTCCTGCAGCTGACATCATCAAGAAGGATGGGGGTAAATAATGGCGTTCAGAAACTACATTTTGGTCTGTGGAGGAACAGCGTGTGAATCGAGCCGCGCGGACCAGATTTACCAGAACCTCTTAGAGGAGTGCAAGGCTCAGGGAGTTGCTGACGAGGTACAGATCGTAAAGACCGGATGTTTCGGTTTTTGTGAGCAGGGACCGATTGTAAAGATCCTGCCAGAAGACTCCTTCTACGTGAAAGTTAAACCTGAAGATGCAAAAGAGCTCATCAGTGAGCACATCATCAAGGGCCGTGAAGTCTCCCGGCTGTTGTATGACAAAGAAGCAAGCCGAAAGAATGCGAAGGTAGAGGATATCAAATTCTACCAGAAACAGTTCAGGATTGTACTTCGCAACTGTGGATTCATTGATCCAGAAAATATTGACGAATATATCGCCCGTGAGGGATACCAGGGCTTGGAGAAGGCTCTCTTTGAGATGACCAGTGAGGACATCATCGAGGAACTGAAGACTGCTGGGCTTCGCGGTCGAGGTGGTGCTGGCTTCCCCACATGGATGAAGTGGAACTTCTCCCGTCAGGCAGAGAACGATACCAAATATGTCGTCTGTAATGCTGATGAAGGGGACCCGGGTGCCTATATGGACCGATCAACGCTTGAAGGTGATCCGCACAGCGTGCTTGAAGCGATGACCATCTGTGGTAAGGCTATTGGAGCAACCAGAGGCTTCATCTATATCCGTGCAGAGTATCCCTTGGCTATCCATCGTCTTGAGATTGCCATGCAGCAGGCTCGTGAATACGGTCTCCTTGGAGAGAACATCCTGGGCAGTGGTTTTGATTTCGATATTGAGATCCGCCTCGGAGCCGGAGCATTTGTCTGTGGTGAAGAGACTGCTCTCTTGCAGTCCCTTGAAGGCAAGCGCGGTATGCCGCAACCTCGTCCTCCATTCCCTGCTGTGAAGGGTCTGTGGGGTAAGCCGACAGTCATCAACAACGTTGAGACCTGGGCTAATATTCCCGTCATCATCACCAAGGGTGGCAACTGGTTCAGCAAGATCGGTACTCCTGACAGTAGGGGAACCAAGGTATTTGCCCTCACCGGTAAGATTCGTAACTCCGGCCTGGTAGAGGTTCCGATGGGTACAACCCTCCGTGAGATCGTATACGACATCGGTGGTGGAATTGCCAATGACAAGAAGTTCAAGGCGGTTCAGACCGGTGGTCCTTCCGGTGGTGTTATCACCGATGCTGACCTGGATACCCCGATTGATTTCGGTTCCTTGGTCCGCATTGGTTCCATGATGGGAAGCGGTGGTATGATCGTCATGGATGAGGATGACTGTATTGTTGACGTTGCGAAGTTCTACCTGAACTTCACTGTTGATGAATCCTGTGGAAAATGCGCACCTTGTAGAATCGGTGGCCGGTCCCTGACCAACATCCTGGAGAAAATCACTTCCGGGAATGGTACCCTTCAGGACCTGGATACACTCGAGACCATCGGGGAAGCAATGAGAAAAGGTTCCTTGTGTGCTTTGGGGCAGACTGCTCCCAATCCGGTCCTATCAACGATCAAGCATTTCAAGGACGAGTACATGGCCCACATTGTGGACAAGAGCTGTCCCAGTGGTACCTGTAAGAAATTGGTCAGGTACTCGATCAATCCCGAGAAATGTATCGGTTGTACGGCTTGTGCACGAAAGTGTCCTGTCGCAGCAATCTCTGGCGAAAGAAAGCAAGTTCACATCATTGACCAGTCCATCTGTATCAAGTGTGGTGTATGTATGGAAACTTGTAAGTTCGGCGCCGTTGAAATCCACTAGGATCAGGTTAGGAGGAATCAATTGAGTATCGTACATGTTAAGATAAACGGCATTCCCGTAGAGGTTGAAGCGGGGACCACTATATTGCTTGCAGCCCGGAAGGCCGGGGTGAAGATCCCGACCCTCTGCTACCATGATGACCTCAAGCCGTTTGGCTCATGTGGTCTGTGTATCGTGAAGCAGGAGGGAAGTGCAAAGATCCTCAGAGCTTGTGCTGCCCCTGTTGCAGAGAATATGAGCATCATCACCCACGACCAGGAGCTGTTCCAGGTACGGAAGACCATCTTGGAGATGATCCTCAGCACCCACCCGTCCAGCTGTCTCACCTGTATCCGAAACGGAGAGTGTGAGCTGCAGACATTGGCAGCTGAGTTCGGCATTCGCGAGCAGCCCTTTGAGGTACGCTTGAGTGATCGGCCAAAAGATACATCCTCTGCTTCCATCGTGCTTGACCCTGAGAAGTGCATCAAGTGTGGACGCTGTGTCCAGGTCTGTCAGGATCTGCAGGGTGTCTTTGCCCTTGAGTTCATCGGTCGTGGTGATGGTACCTACATGGCACCAGCTGCAATGCTGCAGCTTGAGGACAGCCCCTGTGTCCGCTGTGGCCAGTGTGCTGCACACTGCCCCGTTGGAGCCATCTATGAGAAGGATGAGATTGCAACCTTCCAGGAAGCAGTCGCAGATCCTGAGAAGCAGGTGGTTGTCCAGATTGCTCCATCAATCCGCGTAGGACTTTCCGAGTCCTTCGGACTTCCTGCTGGCACGGTCACCACCGGTAAGATTTATGCCGCTCTTCGCAGACTTGGCGTTGCAGCAGTGCATGACACCAACTTTGGTGCCGACCTTACCATCATGGAAGAGGGAAGCGAATTGGTGCACCGCCTGACCAAGGGAGGAGCACTTCCCCAGTTTACCTCCTGCTGTCCAGCTTGGGTTGATTATGTCCAGAAATATTATCCGGATCTTTTGGATATGGTTTCCAGTGCAAAGAGCCCGATGCAGATGGTCGGAGCAGTAGAGAAGACCTATACTGCTGAGAAGCAGAATATGGATCCAGCGAAGATGTTCACCGTTGCAATCATGCCGTGTACTGCCAAGAAGTATGAGGCTTACCGCGACGAGAGCATGCGCTCCAGTGGTTACCAGGATGTGGATCTTGTGCTCACCACCCGTGAGTTTGCCCGCCTGATCAAGGCAACCGGTATTGATTTCCTCCATCTTGAGGATGAGGAAGCAGACAATCCAGTTGGTGAATACTCTGGAGCCGGTACCATCTTCGGTGCAACCGGTGGTGTCATGGAAGCTGCGGTACGTACCGCCTACCATGTTGTCACTGGAAAAGAGCTCGAGAATGTGGAGGTTGAAGCAGTTCGTGGATTGAGTGAAATCAAGAAAGGAACAGTTGACTTCGATGGAACCCCGGTCCGAGTTGCTGTAGTCCATGGCCTGTCCCATGTTGCTGAAGTACTGGATGAGGTAAGAGCTGCCCGGGCGGCGGGCAAGCAGGCTCCGTATGAGTTCATCGAGGTAATGGCTTGCCGTGGTGGTTGTATCGCCGGTGGTGGTCAACCTTATGGTGCAAACGATGAACTTCGTTTGATGCGTACTGAAGGTCTCTACTCGGATGATAAGCAGAGCAAGGTCAGATGTTCCCACCAGAACGAGTCGATCAAGCAGCTGTACGAGGAGTTCCTGGACAAACCGCTCAGCAAGAAGTCTCATCATCTATTACATACCACCTATCAGGAGATTCCTGTTTACAAGGCCTGATAGTTGGCCAGTATCCAATTTGCCCGGCCCCCGACAGGCCGGGCATTCTTATTCTAAGAGAGACCCGGATTATCCGGGTCTCAATGTGTTAAAAAGCGCAATATCGAAAGTTAGGGAATGGCACACAGAATCAGTGAATCATTCATGTCTGAGACAATAGCCAGGTGTTCTTCACTGGGTGAGAGGGTCATTCTAGCTGGAACATAATCACCAAGGGAACTATTTTCCAGGAAGAGCGGTCTCCCGAACCCATCAACAGAGAAAGAAACAACATTCTTGCTGTCTTTTGCAAGTACGTAGAGCATGGTGTCATCCTTGTTTGAGACGAGCTGTGAGATTCCTTCCATTGCCCCGATATCATTCTGGGAGGAGGTATACACCTCCTTCTGGGCCCATGTGTTACCTGCATAAGCAAACCTCCCAAGATCGTTATCCGTTGCATAGATGAGCTGCTCATCGTTGATGAAGTGCAGGGAACCAATATTGTCCAAATATGGTGTGTCAGTACTCTGGAAATGCTGGTCCTGTGCAAACAGATCATCCATGGCGTTTTTCCGACAGAGCTTGAGGAATCCCGTGCCAGTGTCTGCCAAAGCTGCACTCTGCGATCCTTCTGAGATGGCCAAGGCGTCAAAGACAGGAGGGTTGGAGAACCACCAAATATATTCACCAGGGTCAGCACTCTCCGGTGTCTGGGCATACAGGTTTGTCTGTACCACATGCGAGGCATCAGGTATAAGGCCATAGAGAATTCCTGTACTTGCCTCCTTGCATAATTGATGCAGGCTTGTGAAGGTTTTGCTTGAACTGCTTGTTTTGTAATAGGTGTTACTTCGTTCAAACTGTTTGGTGAGCGTTGCATTCTTTGAATCATAGAAATAGACGCTTAGGCTTGGAATACTTGCATCAGCGATGGCAACAAGTTTTGTGAGTGGATCGACGTATATGTCGGTTACCTGTACTGCATTGAAGCCATCAGTTGTGGTATAGGTGTTGACCACCTCCAAGGTATCACGGACAATCCTACAGACCTGGATGGTCTGATGTTGGTTGCTGGCCAGCACCAACTTTCCATCAGGCAGGAATGCCACATGGGCATTCTTCCCGACATACAAGCCATCGGTAGTGTCCTCTACCATTCCGACGAGTTTAGGAACCCCCGCGGTTCCCTCGACAGCGGCTTTGAAAGTGATGCTGGCCGACCCAGTACTAGCCAGGAGTGCTCCTTTCGCAATGACATCCAAGCGATGTTGTCCACTCTCAGGTGTGAAAGTGCAGGAGAGGGCATTGCTTACTTCCTCTCCGTCCAGATACCAGCTTACCTCCAGGTCCTTTGCATCTTGAGCGGAGAGTGTTGCAGTTGCCGGGACCTGTGCCTCCATGACTTCACTGATCCCTTGGATGCTGCACTCAACGGGTACTCCCAGGTTGTTTACCAAGGTGATGGTTGCAGGAATATCTGCATACTTATCCAAAGTCAGTTCGATAGCACCCTCGGTGGTCTTGTTTCCCACTATCCGGATTACCTCTGCACAACCAGCAACCGACCTTGTTCCACTGTACAGCTTTGCCCTCAGCAAGTAGGAACCCGCAGGATAGGAACCGGTGAAAACAACAGAGCCGTTTTCCATGTTGTTCGTTGTTGGGGTTAGCGATGTGATTGTTCCCTGTGGGTCGGTAAGCCATACCTCAAGGCTGGGACTGTTGATTTTGGTTGCATCCCATCCCAGATGAATATCCATCATCCCATTGCCGCTAAGTGCGTTCAGTTTAATCACTGTCTCCAATGGGTCCTTTGATAGGTTGACCGAGACAGAACCTGTGACAAGGTCGATGCCTTGGTCGTTTCTCCCCACGGCCGTGATATCCCAGGTGCCGATCAAGAGTCCATCGACATCGACTTTATTGGTGTTGGACATGACACTGAAGGTGGTATCCTGGGGTCCTGTACCTTCCACTACATAGCGAGACACTTCCAGGGGAGTGTCATTTGGCAACAAGGTCTTCTCAGCTCCAGATTGCTTCTCCATGCTTACATGCAAGGAGGAGCGACCTGCGCTCTCTTCTTTGCATCCCCCAAAAGTAAAACACATGCAGCATAAAAGAAGGGGAATCCAAAGCCATCGTGAACATTGTGATATTCTGTTCATTGTAGCCTCCAATAAAGAAGAGGCGAACGGTAAACATCTGCTTCAAGGCTTTTCTTTTTTTCTTCGAGCAAGTACATTGGGGGCATGCAAGCTTTAATCAAACTCATCCTATTGGCATTGACCTTCTTCCTGGTCTTTATCAATCCCTCCTATATTGGAAAAGGGCTCTATTACTCTTTATTCCCCCTCTTGTTTCTGTTGGTGTGGTTGTTCTATAGGATCACCTACTACGTTTCTGAGAAAGAGGTCCGTAAGGCTACGGACGAGACGTTTCACTACTCCCTGTTCTGTGCCATGGTTCCTCCTCTGGGGGAAGGAGATCTGCTGAGAGGTAGATTGATTGTCACCAAGGATGCTGTGGTTCTCTATCGCAGGGATGGTAGCAACCCTGTTAAAGAGTCATATCGTCTGGCCATCGCTGACATAGAGGGCTTTTCCATCGGAAAGGTGCTCTCTGTACGTAGTGGGGTCACATTCAAGGCAAAAGGACAGAGTGAAGCAAAGTTTGTTGTCTCTCGTGCCCATACAAAAAAAGAGGCTCTCACTGCAGCACTTGGCTGGAGTAGGCCTCATGGGAATATCGAGGTAGGAGAGGAAGCCAGTGGGGCTCCCTCTTTCAAGGATCTCTAGAAACTGAATCCAAATCCGATTCGCATTGGTTCAAGCTGGATGGTGAAGTCATTGGCAGTGATGACCCATTGTGCCTGTACTCCTGCTTCGTAGAATACACGCATCCATTCAGTCAACGCATAGGAGACTCCTCCCTGGATCTTTCCTGTCACCCCAAACTCATTGCTTCCGCTGGATGGGATGATAACCGTTGGGCCAAGTGAGACAGAGAGTGGGAAGGAAAGAGGTTTGTCGTCACGTAGGTTCCATTGAACCTTGCCCAATACGCTTATCTCATGATCTCCTTCTACCTTCGCATATTCTAGGGTCCCTCCAAACTTGAAGGCCCCTTCTGCATGTCTGAGGAGGTCAACCTGGATATCGAAGCCTTTGTCCGAGCCAGGGAACTGATAATCAAGGAATGAGACCGAGGAGTTGATCGACCACTGGAAAGCTTCCTCGTCGAAGGTGACAGCGCTGGTAGCGGCTGACGGAGTACTAGGTTTGAGTACTACCGTCTGTATTTCTTCAGCTTCTTTTTCTTCTGGCAGTGGTATTTCAATTTGTTCTTCTTTCTTCCTTGGTTCTTCTTCCAGTTCAAGTACAGGAGTTGACTTCTCCATCAAACCTTTCTCTTCCTGATCTGTTGCAACACGAGGAGGGGCGAAGGGCACTTGTACCACCGGTCCCCTGGGCCGCGGAAGCTTGAGGAGTCCGTTTTGGATTAAGGGGCTTACAGGAAGTGGCATAGGCCTTGTAACCTGTATCACCGATTGCTGGGCTTCCTCTTTCATTGCCGGCATACTTGGGATATTGGGCTCTTGCACAGTCTCCTCAGGACGTTGCATAAGTTCTGGGGGGAGTTCTGTTGCTTGCTTTGGTTCTACATATTGTGCAGGAGAAACCTGTGGGACCTGTATGGTCTCACGCTCTCCTGTTTGTTCACTGGTTGCCGTTTGTTCTGTTCCACTTTGTCCAGCCAAAGGCCTGAACTCCACGTACCAGTAGGTACCTGCAGCCACAGTCAGGACAGCAATGACAATCAATACTACAGACCAAATCTTGTTCACAACAAACTCCTTACAATAAACTATAACAATAAAGATCATAGTTTGTGTACAAGTTTACCATGACTTGCAACCATTAATGAGAAGAATTCCTGTTTTTCTTATGAAGAGACCCTTTCCTCCTATTTGATAGTACCCAATTTGGTGAATATTCCCATACCTTACTCCGTGCTAGTTTCAGCGTACGGAGGAATATGTGCGTAAAATGATCATACTCATACCACTGCTCATCATAAGTAGTCCGCTCTTTGGGGCAGGACCTACCATGTATTGCTCTGTGGATGGAGCACTCATCGATGCACTATGGGAGGAAACGGTACTTGCTCGTGTGGAGCTTGGTCTCACCCTTGATGAACAGTTTGCCCTCCGTATTCCCATTGGACTTGCTGCTGAGCGTGAGAGAGGAGGACCTAGATTACTGGAAAGCGGTCTCTTTCTCGATTACTACCCCTTGGACTGTGGGTTGCATCTTACCGTTTCCCTTATCCAGGTAGGCTTTCTTTTCAATGATTGGTATGACGATGAAGAGGAATCCCTCCGTTTTCTCAATGAAATGGCAATCGGCTGGACAATTACTCCTTACAGAGGATTACGCGTTGAACCAAGGGTGATCATACGCGACCCAAACGGGGTATTCAATTCAGCATACAAGACGCTCTCATTACGGTTTTCCCGCTATCCCATGATTCGGTTTTCCTTGCTTTTGGGGTGGTCTTTTCCCCTAAAGCAAAAGAAGTAGAAAAAGATACAAGAGGAGGAAGGAATATGATAGGAAAAAGAATTGTTACCCAGGCTGTGGTGTTGTTGCTCATTGTGCAACTCTCTGGTTGCTCTATGGGGCTGCAATCAGTAGAGAAACAGAAGATTTCAGATGACCAGCTCCTGCCGGCGGTCTCTGATATGATCGAACAACAGAAGGATGTTGTCTGGCCATATCTGGAAGAGGAGGTCAGTCGTACACTTACAAAGAGCGAGCCCTCTGGTAAGCAGATTGTCAGCAATACGCTCTCTGAAGGTCAGGGAAGGGAGTATTTGGAGTTCTGTTATACGGTAGGGAATCCTCAGGGAGAGGCTGATGTTGAGAAGGTTGTCTCTTTTGCCCACTCATTGCTCAATGAGGAGGAACAGCAACAGCTGGACCAACAGCTGCAGCAGAGACGAAGCTTGCTTCAGGCAAGAGGAGAGAACCTTGCACGAGGCTTGGCTCCCAGTCAGCGAGCAGCGTTCTGGAAAGATATGCAGAAGCTGGTGACCAGGACTCTGGTACTCTTTACCGCTGGTGTGGTCTATGCCTGCATCCCTACCACGGTCTTCTGGGGGAAAATCTCAGCGGCAACTGCCATTGCAATTGCCAGTGGAGTTGTTTCCACAACGGTCATGTCCATCTGGAGGTACTACCAATTCGGGGGAACTCCCGATGAAGCCTTTGGGGACTGGCTGAAGACGGTGACAACGGAGCCAGAACTCTCCAGCGCCATGACAGCCAGTGTCATTTCTGTGGGAAAAACGTTGAAGCGTGGACCGGTTGTCACAGGGATCATCATCTGTGTTTTTGCACTCTATAATGTGGTGGATATGATCAAGCCGATGTTGAAGAGCTATGACTTCACCATCTAAATAGTGTGGATTTGGTTGCCTGCAAGTCTACTTTGTGAAATACTGGGCATTGGAATACTCACAATGAAGGAGAGATCAATGCCCAATACATTTGCAGACGCTATACTGAACAGATTTTTACGATATGCAGTCATAGATACCATGAGTGATGACAAGAAGGTAGGAGAAAAACACCCCTCCACCGATGGACAATGGGACCTGCTCAGGTTGCTGGAACAGGAGTTGCGTGACCTTGGGATCGAAGACATCCAGGTTGACGAACATGGAGTGGTTATAGGAAGGCTTCCCTCCAACATCGACCATGATGTACCCACCGTGGCCTTCATGGCCCATGTCGATACAGCAGATGATGTGCCGGGCAATGGCGTTAAACCCAGAGTCATCGCCTCCTATGATGGGAAAGACATACCCCTCAACGAGGAGCATACCCTCAAGGTTGAAGACAACCCTGAACTGTTGCGTTACAAGGGAGAGA
>Ga0265294_10003742_pt1 | contig 19267 bp, 20 predicted proteins | sample MunlanPumphouse3_FD_192504 | JGI IMG/M metagenome (GOLD analysis project Ga0265294, IMG submission 192504) | Groundwater microbial communities from a municipal landfill in Southern Ontario, Canada - Pumphouse #3 | ecosystem: Environmental > Aquatic > Deep subsurface > Groundwater | place...
AATTTCTGGTGCTAGTGGATTTGTTGGACAAAGTTTAGTTGAGTTTTTTTCAAATAAAAACTACAAAGTTGTTCAAATAAAAAGAGAGGTTTTAAACAACTCTTCAAAGCTAGATGAGCTTATAAGTTCTAGCGATATTATTATAAATTTAAGTGGCGCAAATATTATAAATAGATGGAGTGAGAGTTACAAAAAACTTTTGGTTTCAAGCAGACTTGAAACTACAAAAAAATTAACAGAATCTGTAAATAGAGTAACAAATAAACCAAAACTTTTTATATCAACTTCAGCAGTTGGAATATATGACAACAAAAAAACTTATGATGAAAATGGCTCTTTTTCAAATGATTTCTTATCAACTCTATGTCAAAACTGGGAAAAAGAGGCACAAAAAGCAAAAAATAGCACTACAAAAGTAGCTATTTTTAGATTTGGAATAGTTTTAGGAAAAAATGGTGGAGCATTTAAAAAGATGATTACACCTTTTAGATTAGGAATTGGCGGAATTATTGGAAGTGGAAAACAGTATTTTTCATATATTCATATTGAAGATTTAGTAAATATATATAATTTTGTTATTGAAAATGAGTTTGATGGTGTGTTTAACTGTACAGCACCAACTCCTACAACAAACTATGAGTTTACTAAAACTTTAGGAAAACTTTTAAAAAGACCAACAATTTTTCCTATTCCAGAGTTTGTTTTAAAACTTATATTTAGTGAAGGTGCAAAAGTTTTAAGTGATGGACAAAGTGCAGTTCCAAAAAGAGTTTTGGATTTGAAATTTAATTTTAAATATAAAAATATAGAAGAGAGTTTAAAAAGTTTAGTTTAAAAAGATTTAGAGTTTTATCTCTAAACCTTTTCTCTCTTCAAGTCCAAGCATTATATTCATACACTGAACAGCAGCTCCACTTGCACCTTTTCCTAAGTTATCAAGTCTTGAAATAACTACTAAATCAGTTTTATTTTCATAAACAGATATCTCAATACTATTTGTGTTGTTACATCTCATTGGATTTAAAAACCCATTTTCTAAATACTCATCATTGTTCTCAATAATTTTTATAAAAATCTCATCAGCATAGTAGTTTTTATAAACTTTGATTAACTCATCTTTATTTAGAGGTTTTTTCATACTACTTTTTTCAATATATGACATTACAAGCATACCTTGCTTGAAGTTACCAACACTTGGAGTAAAAATTGGGGCTTTGTTTATTTTTAAGACATATTTCATCTCTGGAAGATGTTTATGATTTAATCCTAAAGCATACGGTCTTTGAGCACCTATATTTTCAAAAGAACCATTTTCATAATCATTTATCATCTGTGTTCCACCACCACTATAACCAGTTATTGAGTGGCAAATTAGTTTATGATTTTTACTTAAAATTTTGTTTTTAAATAGAGGTTTCATAGCAACAATTAATCCACTAGCATGACATCCTGGCACACAAACTCTTTTTGAAGTTTTGATTTTATCTCTTTGTTTGCTTGTAAGTTCAGGTATTCCATAAACCCAAGAAGGATTTGTTCTGTGTGCTGTACTTGCATCTATTACTTTTACATTTTCATTTGTTATTAAACCAATAGACTCTTTTGAGGCATCATCAGGAAGGCATAAAAAAACTAAATCAGCACTATTTAAAAGTTCTGCTCTTTTTTCTTTATTTTTTTTATCTTTTTCATCAATTGTTAAAAGCTCTAACTCATCTCGCAAAGCCAACATCTCATGGATTTTTAATCCTGTTGTTCCATGTTGTCCATCTACAAATACTTTAAATTTCATATCTTCCCCAATTTTTATTATTGTAATTTTGGATTCTATCCAAAATACTCTTTAATTGCTCCACCAAAGTCTTAATTTAAGCCCAAAGGTAGAACTATATCCAACTTCACTAAATTTTAAATTCTGATTTTTGTCATATATAAAAGTTGTTGGAAATGCTTTTATATTAAATTCTCTTGATAAAGTTGCAAAATCATCATTTACAACTTTAAAGCTTAAGTTGTTTTTTTCTAAATACTCTTTTATCTCTTCACTGCTTCCAGATTGAGTTGCTATTGTAATAACTTGATAATCCTTTGAAATAGTTTCAATATTTTGCTCTTCAAGTGCACAAATAGGACACCAAGTTGCCCAAAAATGAATTAGTAGGGGTTTATCTTTTTCTATCTCATAATTTGTACCATCTAGTAGTTCAAAACTTCTTATTTCAAGTCTGTTTTTATTTAAATCAAGGCTTTTATAGTAACTTACAAGATTTATAACTACAATAAAAAAGATTGCATACTTGATAAAACTTATTAAATATTTTTTTAATTTTTGATTCATTTTTTACCTTTTTTATGAGCAAACTATTTTTGCATTTGATATTTTTTTTAGGATTTTCAATCTTTTTTTAAGTGGTAACCAATTTACTAAAATAATAGCCATAGCTTCCCACAAACAAACCCAAGCTCCAACAGTAACACCTTCTGTAAGGATTTTTAAAATAAACTTCTCTTGAGCTGGAATAATCAATGAAATAGCAATCAAAGTAACTCCAAGTGATATAAATATTAAAGAGTTTCTAAGATTATCTCTCATTTTATTTTTTTCCAAAAATTGAAGATACTCAAAATACTCTTTAATACTAACTTTTAATCTATTTTGCGTCTCAACACCACTTTTTTCATCAAAATTAAAATTTATAATAAAACTATTATCTGCTATTTCAGCAACACTCTCTTCAAGATAGTTCTCTAAATCCTCTTTTAAATCTTTTTTGATAAATGTAGATTTTTTATCATAATCTTCATATAAATCCTCTATTTTTGTTGTATAGATTTTTATTATTAAATTTCCATTTTCATCTTTGTCATATCTGTTTAAAATTGTGTTATTCATATATCTACTTTTCAAAATTTTTGCTATTTTACTATATTTTGATTAACTATTTTTTTATTTTAAATTTCTCTTCCAAAGCTTTTAGCTCATCTGCATTTTCTTGTGCTTTTTTTACAGCCTCTTCAAAGGCGAAGCCCTTTTGAATAATTTCATAAAGTCTAGGTTTTTCTTTTTTCCAGTTTCTTAGTGTCATAGGAGTTACTTTTAAAATTCCTGCCATATCTCTTTGAGTCATTTTTACCCTTTTTTATCTAAAAATTAACTCAATTTTTTTGACAAAACAACAAGCAAACTATTTGCTTCTTTAATATTAATAAAGCAATATATTTGCCTTATTAAGTATTTATTAGATAATATTTAGCCCAAAAATATAAAAAAGAGAAAAATATTATCTATTATGAAAAAATATGAAAATTATACAAAAGAGCAATTAATTCAAAAAATAAAGCAATTAGAATCAAAAAAATATGGACTTATTTGGGATGATGAAAAAGAGCCTGAAAAAGTTGTGATTGAATGTCAAAATAATATACCAATTCTTAAAAAAATTGATGAAAAAACAATCAAAACAGATATTAAAAAGCCTACAAATATTTTGATAGAGGGAGATAATTATCACACTTTACAAGTGTTAAATTATACACATAAAGGGCAAATTGATGTGATTTATATCGATCCACCTTATAATACAGGAAATAAAGATTTTAAATATAATGATAGTTTTATAGATAAAGAAGATGGTTATAGACATAGTAAATGGCTAAATTTTATGAATAAAAGACTAAGACTAGCTCATAATCTTTTAAAAGATGATGGAGTTATATTTATTAGTATTGGTAAAGATGAACTAAGTCAATTAGTATTACTTGTTAAGAATATATTTGGAGAAGATAATTATCTTGATATGTTACCTAGAGAGCAAAAAGCGGGAAGTGACCAAGGAACATATTTTTCACCACAACTAGATTATATTGTAGTTGCAACAAAAAATAAAAATATACTTGAACCTTTTTATATTTCTTCTAAAAATAAAAAAACTCCAAAAAGTTTATATCAATCTTCTCTTGATTCGAGACCAAATCAAAGATATTGGATTAAATGTCCTGATGGAAGTTTCATTATTCCTCCTGGAAATGTTTTTCCAGAAATAATAAAAAATGCTTCAAAAGTTAAACCATTATCAAATGAAGATAAAGTTTGGAGATGGTCGGTTGAGTCTTATTTAGAGGATATAAACAAACCAAATGATAAAAGAAGATTATTTTTTAAGGAAACTAATACAGGAATTTTGTTAGATGAAAACAGAAATCCATCAAAATGGAACATATATGTTAAAGTAGATGAATCAAAAGCTAATGTTTTCACTCCTAGAGATTATATTTTCAAATTAACAAATGATAAAGGTTCTAAAATTCTAAAAGATATGGGCTTAGAATTTAATAATCCTAAACCTATTGAATTGATTCAATATTTAATTAATATAACAAATAAGCCAAATGATATTTTAGTTTTAGATTTTTTTGCAGGTTCAGGAACTACGGGACAAGCCATTTTAGAACTTAATCAACAAGATGACGGAGATAGGACTTTTATTTTATGCACTAATAATGAAAATGATATTTGTAAAGAAGTTACTTACCCAAGAATTTCAAAAGTTATAAATGGATTTGATTTTGAAGGAGATGATAAAAATACATTACTTGAGAAAAAATTAACATTTTCAAATTTTTATAAAAATATAAAACAAAAAAAGACTGAATCTATTGATGATTATCAAATAAGAAAAGAAAAGCAATTATCTGAAAATATCAATAAAATTTGGAAAGAAATAGATGAAGTAATAGTTGAAAATATTGAAAACTTTGATGAGATAAAAAAGGAGTTTGATGGTGAATTTATTAAATTAATAGGAATAAATAAAATCAAAAACTTTAAAAATGGAATATCTGGAAATCTAGACTACTACAAAACTGATTTAATCCCTACAAATGGTATATCAAATATCACTGATAGTACAAGAGAAGAATTGACAAAAAAGGCTGGAAATATGATAGCTATCAAAGAAAATACTCATTGTATGATAGAACTTTGTGAGCATTATCAGATTTTTATAAATGAAGCTACAAAAAAGCAAACTGCTATTTATTTCACAGAGGATTTGAGTAGTTTTGATGAGTTGATAGAAAAAACAAAATCTCATTTTACAAAACTTTATATTTTTTCATTTGGAAAAATTGACAAATCATCATATAAATATTTAGGGAAAAATTATCAGATAGAGGATATTCCAGAGCCGATAATCGAAATTTACAAAGAGATAAATAAAGAGGGGATATTATGATACTAGCTGATTTTCAAAAAAAAGCTGTGGATAGCCTAACAAAAAGTTTCTTAACTCTTTGGCAAACAAATAATTATCAATTACCTTTAGTTTTTAAAGCTCCAACGGGTGCTGGAAAAACTATTATGATGGCTGAATTTTTAAGAACATTAGATGGAAATTATCATTTTGATGATGATAAGGCTTATATTTGGATTTCGTTTGGTGGAGATGATTCTTATTTACAATCAAAAGAGAAACTTTACAAATATTTTAATAATGGGACAGATATGACTTTGAGAGATAAAAATGATTTATCTTTAAAAGAATTACCAAAAAATAATATCTTTTTTATAAATTGGTCAAAAATAAAATCAAGTACAAAAGATGGAAAAGTTTTGAGAAAAGAAAGTGAACTTACAAGTGGAGATTATGGGGTTTTTGATGAATTTATAATAAATACAAAAAATAAAAGAGATTTGATACTTATTATTGATGAGGCTCATACAGAAACAAGTACAACTTTGGCAGAAGAAGTTATTGATTTGATAAATCCAAGAATTATTATAAAAGTAACTGCAACTCCAAAAAATATTCCAAATGGAAGTGATTTAGTAAATCATAAAGCTGGATATGTTGAGGTTTTGGAAGATGAGGTTATAAATAGTGGATTGATTAAAAAATCACTTATTATTCAAACACAAGAAGAGATTGAAACTATTCAAAATCAAAATTTAAGTGAAGATGAGTTGATGGTAGAACTAGCCATCAAAAAAAGAGAAGAACTTCAAAGAGTTTATAAAGAACAAAATCTTGATATAAATCCACTTGTACTTATTCAACTTCCAAGTGATATGAACGAAAAAGAGGAAGTTACAACAAATAAAAAACTTGTAGTTTTAAAGTATCTAAAACAAAGAGGAGTTTTAGATGAAGAGGTTGCTATTTGGTTATCAAATGAAAAGAATAATCTTGATTTTATAACTTCAAATAATAATGAAGTGAATTTTATGCTTTTTAAAGTAGCACCTGCAACTGGTTGGGATTGTCCAAGAGCTTCTATTTTAGTGATGTTTAGGGAAATAAAATCCCCATCATTTCATACTCAAATTATTGGTCGTATAAAAAGAATGCCAGAAGCAAAACATTATGAAAATGAAGTTTTAAATAAGGCATATATTTATACAAATTATAATAAAAGCCATATTAGAGATATAAAAGAAGCAAATGAAAATAAATTACCAATTTATTTTACAAAGTTAAAAGATGTAATCTCTCAAATAACTTTACAAAGTGTTTACCATAATAGAGTCGATTTTAATACTTTAAGTCCTGAAACTATGTGGCAAAAATATATGCTAAATACTTTAGATAAATATAAAAATAAAATTGAAGAAAAGATAGATTTTGATGTTTCTAATATTTCAAATAAAATTGTTGTTGATGCAACAATTAGCAGTTTTGATGGTTTTATAGTTCAACTTAAGCAAAAAGCAAATGAGACAAATTTTGCTTTTAGTAGAAATGATATAGAAAAACTTTACAATCTTTTGTGTTTTGAAGAGTTAGAAAAACAAGAAAATGATACAGCAAAATATAATCCATCAAGATCTTGGAGTGCTTTGAAAAAGGCTTTAAATGTTTGGTTTAATAAAAGATTCTCTCTTCATAGAGAAAAGTTTTATTTGATTATTGTAAATGATTTACTTAAAAATGATAGTTTTTTAAAAGTAGTTATAAATGAAGCTTTGATTGGATTTAGAAAAGAGTATGAAATAAAACTCAAAGAAAAAGATGGCAAAGAGATTGTAAATGTCACTATCCCACAAAATGAGTTGAGTTTTACAGATGATTTTGAAGAGTTGGAAGTAACAAAAAATGTTTATGAAAGATTTTTTAATCGTAAAAAATATAAGGGAAAAGAGAATGAAGAGGATTTTATAAAATTTTTAGAAGTTCAAGAAAATATCCTTTGGTGGCATAAACAAAATGATAGTGGAAAAGAGAATTTTGCTATTGAATATTTTGATTCTCAAGAAAATAAAGAGCGACTTTTTTATCCTGATTTTTTGATAATGACAAAAGAAAATAAGCTTTTTATAGTTGATACAAAAAAAGGAGATACCGCAAAATCAATAGAAACAAAAAATAAAGTTGAAGCTTTACAAAAATGGATAAGAGAAAACCAAAAAAATTATGATTTTGGAATATTTGGAGGAATAGTTGTTTTTGAATATCCAGTTTGGAAAATAAATTCAAATAAAATCTATGAATATAAACTGGAAGAATTTAATAAGTTAATTTTTAATTAAAATAGTTATTTTCAATATAAATCACCACTTGTTTAAAAGATATAAGATACAATAACTTTTTAGCAAAAAAGGAGTAGTTGTGTTTTCTTGGTTATTTAAAAAAGATAATAAAAAAAGAGTAAAAAGAGCCAAAACTTATGTATGTAAACACTGCAAACTATCATGCGAAACTTGCAATGCAATGTTTTGTTACTCTTGCCACTCAAATATAGCAAATCCATGCCCTAGATGCGGGAAAACAAATCTTATGGAAAAAGAAAGCCTAAGTTTATAAAAAAGTCTTATATAAAGTAACACCCAAAACCAAAAGATTTAAAAGTAAAACATAGTTTTTATATGAAGTTGATTTTGTTTTCTCTTTTATTTTTATTCCAAAATATACACCCAAAATTGAGCCAACTCCAATAATAAGCCCCTCATAATAAAGCATATTTCCATATATTGAAGTAGATATAAATCCACCAATTGAAGAAAATATTACAAAAAATAGTCCCAAAGATGTTGCTACTTTTAAATCATATTTTAAAAACCCAACCAAAATTGGAAGTAAAATCAAAGAGCCACCAATTCCAATACTCATTGCAAAAATTCCAACAAAATAACCAATAAAAGTCAAAGTTAGAAAGCTTTTTTGTGATCTATCTATATCGCTAGAAGAGGGTGCTTTAAAGAGTGTAAATATTGTATAAAGTAGAACAAAAATAAACAGATATTGAAGATAAATATCAGGAACAGTTGGTAAAAAATAACCACTAGTAGCTCCTCCAAAAATAGCTCCAACACCTAAAATAGAACCATCTCTAAAAAGAGATTTGATTTTTTTTGAGTTTAAAAAAGAGCCATAAATTGAAGAGAAAACCATCTGCATAATTGAGATTGAAACAGCCTCTTTCATTCCATAGTTTGCTAAAAGTAGCATAGGTATTAAGATACTTCCACCACCAATTCCAAAGAATCCAGATGTAAAACCTGTAATTAATCCAAATGCTATTAGTTCAAATTCCAAGTTCAATCTTTTTTATTTGAGTTTAAAGTCTCTATAAAGTCGTTGTACTCTTTTTCCAAAGTTCTATTTTTCTCTTCTAAAGTACAATTCTCCTCTTTTTTTATAGAGCATTCAAGATTTGCAATTCGCTCAATTAGATACTTAAACATCTCTTTGTTTATATCTGGAAGCTCATTGTGAGCCATTTTATCTCTTTTGTTATCTTTTTTAATAATTCTTGCTGGTACTCCAATAGCAGTTGAGTTATCAGGAACATCAACAACCACAACAGAGTTAGCTCCAATTTTTGAGTTAGCTCCAATTGTAATATTTCCTAAGATTTTAGCACCACTTCCAATAACCACATTTGATTTAACAGTTGGATGTCTTTTGCCTTTATTAAGACTAACTCCACCCAAAGTTACACCTTGATATATTAAAACATCATCTTCAATTATTGCAGTTGCACCAATTACAACTCCAATTGCATGATCTATAAATACTCTTCTTCCAATTGTACAAGCAGGATGAATATCTGTTTTTGTTAAAAAAGTAGATAATCCAGATATAAAACGAGCAAGTTTTTTAAAACCTTTATAGTAAAGTCGATTTGCAACTCTATAATTTATAATTGCCCAAACTCCAGGATAGTTAAAAAATAGTTCAAAATTTGAGTCAAGAACTGGGTCGTTTAGCTTTGGAACTCTGAAATCCTCTTTGATTAGTTGCCAAAGAGTTAACTCTTTTTCTAAACTATTATTCGTCATAGTAACTCCATATTGTTTTTAAATAGCTATTATCATTTAGATATTTTTTTAGTATCTCATAAGTTTCAAGAGGAACTCTTCTACTTAAAATTGTTTGAATCTCTTCTGTGTCATAGTCGATATCATCTAAAATATCTAAAACTTTTTGAGACTCTAAAATCTTTTCTAAAATAACCTCTTCATCTTTAAATACTACATTAACCTCAGTTGGATGAGCAAATAAGTTGTGCTTCATTCCCAAAGTATCTTGATATGCTCCAACATTAAAAAATCCTAGGAAATAATCCTCTTTATTTAAATTTACATCGTGTAAATATAGTGGTTTTTGCATATCAAATGGGATCTCTCCATCACTATCACAAGTAATATCCCACAAACTTGCTCTTCTGCTTGGTTTTTTATCCAAATGAGTTATTGGCATAATAGGAAACTCTTGATTTATTCCCCAATAATCAGGCAGAGATTGGAAAAGTGAGAAGTTTAGTAGATATTTTTCTTGAATATTTTTATCAAACTTTCTTAACTCTTCATAATCATCAACTTCAAGAAGTGAGATTGCTTTTTTAATAATTTGATGAGTTAAAACTTCTGCATTTGATCTATCTTGTAAATCAATATATCCTAAATCAAATAGAGTTAATAAAGACTCTAAGTGATCCATAGCATCGTGCATAAACTCATAAGCCTTTTTCTTTGTCATATCTTTTAAAAGATCATTTAACTCTTCTATTAAAGGTGGATTTTTCTCTTTTAATTTTAGATGATCAAGTTCATATTCAGCTGAAAACAGCTCTAAAACAGGAGCTATAAGAACAGTTGAAGCAGCACTTATAAATCTTCCTGATTCTGTAAATATATTTGGTTCTTCAACACCTTTTTGTTTTGCAATATCTTTTAGAGTAAACACAACATCACTTGCAAACTCATTTAAAGAGTAGAATCTTGATTGCTCATAAGCACTATATTCTACACTTAATCCTCCACCAATATTAATAGATGATAAGTTTTTAGCACCTAAGTTTTTAAGCTCAGCATAAATATGACCTGACTCTCTTAAGGCTTTTTTTAAAGGCTTAATTGTATTCATAGCAGAGCCAATATGGAAGTGAATCATTGTTAATAAATCTTCAAGATTATTATCTTGCAATAGCTCAAATGCTTCTAAAATCTCTGTTGATGTAAGACCAAACTTAGAGTCAATTCCTCCACTTTTTGCCCAAACACCACTTCCTCCACTATGAAGCCTAACTCTAATACCAACATTTGGAGCCTCCATTTTGCTCTCTTCTAAAACCTCTAAAATCATCTCAAGTTCATTTAAACCTTCAATAATTACAGTTATATCATGCCCCATGCTTTTAGCTATGAAGCACAAATGAATCATCTCTTTATCTTTAAATCCATTTACTGTAATTGGACTTCCCATATTATTGTAAGTCATTGCAATTATAAGTTCAGCTTTGCTTCCAGCTTCTAAACCATAACCATATTTTTTACCAGCACTTACAAGTGGATGAACAAAGTTTGGAAGTTGATTCACTTTTAGAGGAAAAACTGCATTAAAGCTACCTTTGTAGTCATACTCTTTGATACTTGAGTTAAAAGAATTAAATAGTGTTTTTATCTGCTTTTTTGTAATGTGAGGAAATCTCAATAGAAGTGGTCCTCTAAAACCTCTTTTTCTAATATCTTTTGTGATAGATATTAAAGATGGATAGGGTTTGTAATTTACTTTTACAACTCCATCTTCAACAAAAAAGTTTCCATCTCCCCAAATGTCAATTCCATAATCAAATTTATTTTTCACTTATAAACTCCCTAATACTTACTGTTTTTTCTTCTTTTGTCTCTATATTTTTTATATAAATTGTATTGTTGTTCAACTCATTTTCACCAATAAGTGCAACAATATTGCAATTTAGTTTTTCTGCAATACCAAAGTGTTTTGCAAACCCTCTTGGTGTGTATTCAAGATAAGTTTTTGTTGTTTTTCTTTTTTGAATTGCTATTTCAAATGCTTTGTTTAAAGAAGTTTCATCTAAAACTCCAATATACAAAGAGTCCTCTTTTTGCTCTTTTACTTTTACAAGTTCAAGAAGTCTTTCAATTCCAATTGCAAAACCAATTCCAGCTGTACTTTTTCCACCAAGATACTCAACCAATCTATCATATCTTCCACCACCAGCAATTGCACTTTGAGCACCAATCTCATTGCTTACAAACTCAAATGCTGTTTTGTTGTAGTAATCAAGTCCACGAACCAAATTTGAATCTATTTCATAATTTATTTTATTAAAATCCAAAATCTCTTTTAGCTTTTCAAAATCACTATCGCAAGAGCTACATAAACTATTTGTTATTTTTGGAGCATCTTTTAAAAGAGTTTGACACTTTTCGTTTTTACAATCTAATACTCTAATTGGATTTGTATCAACTCTTCTATTACAATCTTCACACAACTCAGATTTAAAACTATTTAGATGATTTACTAGATTATTTTTATATTGTGGCATACACTCAAGGCAACCCAAAGAGTTTAGTTTTAAAGTAAATCCAATACCAAAATATTCAAGAATTTCACGAATAAGCATAATAATATTTGCATCTTCATAAACATTTGATATTCCAAAAACTTCACAACCAAATTGGTGAAACTCTCTTAATCTTCCTTTTTGTGGTCTTTCATATCTAAACATTGGTCCATAGTAGTACCATTTATAAGTTCCACCAGCACGATCAAGTTTTTTTTCAACAAAATGTCTTACAACTCCAGCTGTTCCTTCAGGTCTTAAGCATACATCATTTTGCCCTTTGTCAATAAATTGATACATCTCTTTATTTACAATATCACTGCTTTCACCAACACTTCTTTTAAAAAGTGCCGTCTCTTCTAAAAGTGGAGTCTCTATATAAGAAAAACCATATTTTTGTGCGATTTTTGAGGCATTTTCTACAAAATATATAAAAAGTTCACTATCACTTCCTACAATATCCTTCATTCCTCTTAAACTTTGAATTGTATTACTCATTTATAAAATCCTCAATTTTTTTTGCAATCTCATCTATATTTAAACTAGCATCTATAAAAATATGTTTAATATTTAGTTTCAAAATAACCTCTTTTAATCTAGCTTGAATTTCAAGCAAATAATCAACTCCTCTTTGTTCAATACTATCATTTGCTTTTTTTGATAATCTTGAAATTAACTCTTCACGACTTAACTCTAACAAAATAGCTTTTTGTGGCAAAATATTTTTTGTGGCAATTTTATTTAACTCTATTAACTCATCCATATCTTTTGTTAAAGCATAAGCAATTCCAGATATTAGTGATCTATCTGAAATAATTTTTTTATCCAAATTTGGAATAATCACATTTTTAGTATGCTCAGCTCTATCTGCTAAAAACAAAAACATCTCAGCAGTTTTACTAGAAGCTTCTCCGTTTAAAATTATCTCTCTTAATTTAGCTCCAAGCTTCGTTCCACCTGGCTCTTTTGTAAAAATAGCATCTTTAAATCTATTTTGTAAAATTTCAAGTTGAGTAGATTTACCAGCTGTATCAATACCCTCAACAACTACATACATTCTAAAACCTCTTTTGGAACTAAGTGCTCAAATTTACCTTTAAATCTTATAATCTCTCTAACAATTGTTGAGCTTACAAAAGCGTGTTCTAGTGTTGGCATTAAATAAACAGTCTCTAAATTTTTGTTTAAAGATGAGTTTGCATAACCCATTTGTAACTCAAATTCAAAATCACTAACTGCTCTAAGACCTCTAATAATTGTATTTATTTGCATCTCTTTTGCAAAATCTACAAGCAATGTATCAAACCCAACAACTTTTACATTTGGCATATCTTTGGTTACAGCTTTTACAAACTCAACTCTTTTTTCATGGCTAAACATAGGTTTTTTTAGTTCACTTTTTGCAACACTAATAATAACCTCTTCAAAAATATTACTAGCTCGTTTTATAATATCTAAATGCCCAATTGTAATTGGATCAAATGTACCACTATAAATAGCTTTTTTATAAGAGCCTGTATAGTTATATTCACTGTTTTGATTTTTCATATCTATTTCCATCTTTTATATAAGTTGTTATCTATTTTTAATAAATCCATATATTTGCCTATAATAAAATTTTCCATATCATTTAAGTTTTGTTGAGCACTATAATATCCCAAAATTGGTGGTGCTATAGTAACCCCAAGTTTTGAGAGTTTTAACATATTTTCTAGCATAATAGTGTTAAGAGGTAACTCTCTAGGAGCTATTATAATCTCTCTTTTCTCTTTTAACATAACTGTAAATGCTCTTGTAATTAAACTATCAGAAATTCCAACAGCACATTTTGCCAAAGTGTTTGAACTACAAGGTAAAATTATCATTTTATCAACTTTAAAAGAGCCAGAAGCCAAAGCAGCTCCTATATTTTTATCCTTAAATATAGTTATATTTTCTCTTTTTTCAAGCGACTCTTCAATTTTTTTACCATTTTCCATAGCAAATGCTTTTTTTGCAGATTTTGAAAATACAAGAAAAAGTTCAATCTCTTTTGGTAAAGAGTTAATAAATCGTAGTGCTAAGTTTACACCACTAGCCCCACTTATTGCAACTGTTAATCTCAAAAAAATCCTTAAAATTTATCTATTTATAAAAACTTTGATAATACCAAAAATATACTTTAAATTATATTTTACAATCATTTTTTGTATAAGCTTTAATTAATTATTTAACAGATAACATTTTGTATAAATTTAAATGGTTTAAACATATAACAAAAGGATTATATTATGACAAAATATTTTACATATATAAGAGAGAGTCAAGTTGAGGAAAATTATGCAAAAAATCAGAAAAAATCTATTGATGAATATGTTTTAAGAAAAAAAATCGAAGTTTATAAAGAGATTAAAATAGCTATAAATAGACCTCAAGAGGAGAGAAATCTTCTTAAACTTCTTGAAAATTGTGAAAAAAACTCAACACTTATTGTTGCAAATTTAAATGTTTTTGGAAGAACTATAAGTAGTATTTTAAAAATAGTTAAGTTTTTACTATCAAACAATATAAGAGTTATTGTAGTTGAGCAAAATTTAGATTTTATAGATGATAAAGATCCTTTGGCAAATATGGTTTTAAATGTTATTAATATTGCTATAAATTTAGAAAAAGAGCTTCAAAGTCTTAGAACAAAAGAGGCTTTAAATGCAAAAAAACTTGAAGGTATAGCTCTTGGAAAACCTGTTGGAACTATTCAAAAATCAAAATTTGATGAGCAAAGAGATAAAATTGAAGAGCTTTTAGCTATGGGATTAAGTGTACGAAAAATAGCAAAATTATTAGGTTATAACAATCATATTGGTTTAAATAACTATGTTAAAAAAAGAGATATTAGAGAGATTGCTTTGCAAAAAGAGATATAGCTTTATTGGGCTTTAAAAAAAATATTGTAAAATATTGAGTTAAAAATTATAAGGATAGATAAAATGAAAGTATTATTAATAAAAGATGTTAAAAGTTTAGGAAAAGCAGGTGAGATAAAAGAGGTAGCTGATGGATATGGTAAAAATTTTTTAATAGGAAAAGGATTAGCACTTCAAGCAACAAATGAGGTTATTGCAAGACACAAAGCTGAGCAAAAAAGAGCAGAAGCTAAAGAGCAAGAAGAGATTGCAAAAGCAAAAGAGTTGGCTGAAAAATTAAATGCAACAAAACTTACAATTAGACATAAAGTTGGTGCAAATGACCAATTAATTGGAAGTATTACAAATAAAGAGATTAGTGAAGAGCTTGAAAAACAGTTCTCAATTATGATTGATAAAAAAAATATCTCAATTAATAATAAAATTAAACATATAGGTATTTTTGAAGTATCTTGTAAATTAGGACACTCTATAAATGCAAATCTAAAAATCGATGTTATAGCAGGTTAAGTTATGTTTCACGCAACAACGATTTTAGCCTACAAAGGTAAAAATAAAGCAGTAATTGGTGGAGATGGACAAGTATCATTTGGAAATACGGTTTTAAAAGGAAATGCTACAAAGATTAGAACTTTGTATAAAGGTCAAATTTTAGCTGGTTTTGCAGGAAGCACTGCTGATGCTTTTAATCTTTTTGATATGTTTGAGTCTCATTTAGAGGCTTGTAAAGGTGATTTACTAAAATCAGTAATTGCATTTTCAAAAGAGTGGAGAAAAGATAAATACTTGCGAAGACTTGAAGCTATGATGATAGTTTTAAACAAAGAGAAAATATTTATTTTAAGTGGAAATGGTGATGTTGTTGAACCTGAAGATGGAGAGATTGCAAGTATAGGAAGTGGTGGAAATTTTGCAATATCTGCTGCTAGAGCACTAGCAAAACATTCACAACTTGATGAAGAAGAGTTAGTAAAAGAGTCACTTATGATTGCAGGAGAGCTTTGTATTTATACAAATCAAAATATAAAAATATTAAAGTTAGAGGATTAAATATATTATGGATATGACACCAAAGCAGATTGTTGAATATTTAGATGATTATATTATTGGGCAAAAAGATGCTAAAAAAACTATTGCATTAGCTTTAAGAAATAGATATAGAAGAATGAAACTAGATCCACAACTTCAAGAAGAGGTTATGCCAAAAAATATTCTTATGATTGGAAGTACAGGAGTTGGTAAGACTGAAATTGCTAGAAGAATGGCAAAAATGATGAGTCTTCCTTTTGTAAAAGTTGAAGCTAGTAAATACACAGAAGTTGGATTTGTAGGTCGTGATGTTGAGTCTATGATTAGAGATTTAGTTTATGAAGGAATTAATCTAGTAACTCGTGAGTACGAAGAGAAGATAAAAGATAAAATTGATGATGAGGTAACTAAAAAGATAATTGAGAAGTTAGTTCCTCCTCTTCCTGAAACAGCAAGCGATAGTGCAAAAGAGTCATTTATAAAAACTTACAATTTAATGGAAAAAAAACTTTTAAGTGGTGAGTTAGATGATAAAAAAATAGAGATAGAACTTCCTAAAAAAGCTCATGTAGAGATACTTGACTCAAATATTCCTTTTGATATGAGCTCTATGCAAGAGAGTCTTAATAAAATGCTTGGAAGTTTAAATAAAGAGAAAATCAAAAAAGAGGTAACTATAAAAGATGCCAAAATTCTTTTAAGAGGAGTTGCTAGTGAAGGATTACTTGATAGTGAAGCTATAAAAATAGAGGCCTTAAAAAGATGTGAAAATGGTGGAATTATATTTATTGATGAGATAGATAAAATAGCTAGTAGTAAAAAGAACAATGGACAAGATCCATCAAAAGAGGGTGTTCAAAGAGATTTACTTCCAATTGTTGAAGGAAGTAGTGTTCATACAAAATTTGGTCAAATAAAAACTGATCATATTTTATTTATTGCTGCTGGGGCTTTCCATGTATCAAAACCAAGTGATTTAATACCTGAACTTCAAGGAAGATTTCCACTAAGAGTTGAGTTAGAATCTTTAGATGAGGACTCTTTATATAAGATTTTAACAAATACAAAAAATTCACTTTTAAAGCAATATAAGGCACTTTTGGCTGTTGAAGATGTTGAGTTAGAGTTTAGTGATGATGCTATTAAAGCTTTTGCTAAATATAGTGTATTAGCAAATGAAAAAACTGAAGATATAGGTGCTAGAAGACTTCATACAGTAATTGAAAAAGTTATTGAAGATATATCTTTTGATGCTGATAGTAAAAAAGGTACAAAAGTTGTTGTAAATAGTAATTTAGTAGAGGAAAAATTAGAAAAAATTGTTGAAAATGAGGATTCTACTAGATATATTTTGTAGTTTAAATATATTTTGAATAGAATACATAATATTTAAAAAAAGGGGAGTTCATGAATATTGTTACTTTTTGTCAAGTTGATGAGACACTATTTAATCCAGAGTTTAATGTAGAGTATTTTCACTCAGGAAGTTCAAATAAAGCTGATATTGTTATTTTAGATATTGAAACAATATTTGAATATGAAGAGAATAAACATAATGTTTGCAATGAAAAGTATGTATCAATTGCAGTTTTAGATGATGATGAGGATTATGAAGCTTTTAAAAACTTTGGAATAGATGCTTGGATTAGATCAAGTGAAATTGCTCAAATAAACAATTTAATTGTTCAATTACAAGATAGATTCTTATCATAATAAAGGATAGAAAATTATTATAGATACTCATTGCCATCTTGACAACGAAGCTTATTTAAGTGATATAGATGGAGTTATAAAAAATGCACTGGAAGCTGGTGTTAAAGCCTTTTTAATTCCAGGTGCTGATTTTGAAACTCTTCCAAGAGCAATAGAACTTAGTGAAAAATATAAAGAGGTCTTTTTTGCTGTTGGAACTCACCCTTATGATATAGATAGTTATGATGAAAAAATTATTGAAAAATATGTAAATCATCCAAAATGTATTGCTATTGGAGAGTGTGGTTTAGATTATTATAGATTACCAGATGATGAGTTTGAAAAAGAAGAGAATATTAAAAGACAAAAAGAGGTATTTATATCTCAAATAGAGTTATCAAAAAAGTATCAAAAACCTTTAATTATTCATATTAGAGAAGCTTCAAATGATTCAAGATTGATTTTGGAAAAATATGCATCAAGTGAACTTGGTGGTGTTTTACACTGTTTTAATGCAAGTGCTCATCTTCTTCCTTTGGCAAATATGAATTTCTATTTTGGAATAGGTGGAGTGATAACCTTTAAAAATGCAAAAAAATTAGTTGAGATTTTACCTTTGATTCCACAAGATAAATTAATAATTGAAACAGATGCTCCATATTTAACACCACATCCGCATAGAGGTGTTAGAAATGAGCCATATTATACTACTTATGTTGTAAAAAAGATGGCTGAACTTTTAAATTTAGATGAAAATTATATAGAAGATCTTACAACAAAAAATGCAAAAAAACTATTTAAAGAGTTTAGCAGTATAAATTAGATAAAATCTCTCGTTTTTAAAAAAGGAGAGATTTTGCATCTTTTTAAAACATATAAAATAACAATAATTTTAACAATATTTATAATAATATTTTTTAGCTCTTGTAGTAGCGTAAGAAGTGTAAATAGTGATTACACAAAAAAATCATCTACAAAAAATATAAATAATAGTGAAGCTGTCCAAAGAGCAACAATGCGTCCTTATGTAGTTATGGGCGTAAGATATCATCCAGCAGTTCCAAGAATGAATGAAAAATATACAGGCGTTGCATCTTGGTATGGACCCGATTTTCATGCTAAAAAGACTTCAAATGGTGAAATTTATAATATGTATGCAATGACAGCAGCTCATAAAACTTTTCCTATGAATACAATTGTAAAAGTAGAAAATTTAGAAAATGGAAAAAGTACAATAGTAAGAATAAATGATAGAGGACCTTTTGTAAAAGATAGAATAATTGATTTATCAAATAAAGCTGCTCATGATATTGATATGGTTAAAAAAGGAACAGCTAAAGTTAGACTTACAGTTTTAGGTTTTAATGGAAGAATTGGAGATACAAATGCTCCAAATCCTGATTTTAGTGTAGGTTATGTTCCTCCTTCAAAACCAGCGGTTGATTATGTTGAACCAAATAATAAAGTAAATAAAGTAGCTCAAAATGGTAAAGTATCACTTCAAGTTGGTGCGTTTAGTTTAGAAGATGGTGCTATTTTTACAAAAAATGAGTACAAAAAAAGATTTTCAAATAGAAATATAGATTATGTAGAGAGCGATGGAATTTATAGAGTTTATATAAAAGGTTTTAAATCAAGAGTTGAAGCAGAAAATTTTAAAAATCAAAATGGCTTAAATAGTGCAGTTATAAGAGAGTAAGGAGATAAAATGGTAGAGATAAAAAGAGATACAAAAGAGACACAAATAGAGTGTAGTTTAACTTTAGATGGTTGTGGAAAATTTTCTATAAATACAGGTGTTGGTTTTTTTGACCATATGCTTGAAGCTTTAAGTA